>Ga0268359_13158_pt1 | contig 15725 bp, 17 predicted proteins | sample BioMet11_FD_194416 | JGI IMG/M metagenome (GOLD analysis project Ga0268359, IMG submission 194416) | Sewage microbial communities from Oakland, California, United States - Biofuel 11 (PacBio Assembly) | ecosystem: Engineered > Wastewater > Sewage > Unclassified | place: USA: California | collected...
CTCTGGTTACACTTTCTGCTCCAAGTAAAAACAGGCTTGAGAGGATTCTCAGCGAAATTCGAGAGAAAACAGGCTGTCCTCTGTTAAATCTCCCCACAAAGCACCTCTTTAAAATAAATGTAAAGTTCGATATCAGGTGAAAAAAATGGATAAAACGGATGTAAAACTGCTAAAACTCGTGCAGGACGGAATTCCAATCACACATTCTCCTTTCAAAGGATTTGCTTCTGAACTTGGAATCAGTGAACAGGAGGTTGTTGACAGGCTTAAAAACCTCCAGAAAGCCGGGAAAATCCGTCGCTTTGCGGCTTCAATAGGGCACAGAGCCATAGGCATAACAGCCAATGCAATGTGTGTCTGGAATGTTCCTGATGAGCAGATCGAAACGGTAGGGAATATCATGGCTGAATTTCCCAAAGTAACACACTGCTATGAACGCCCCCGCTATCCTGACTGGCCGTATAACCTGTTTACAATGGTCCACTCCTATACTCCTGAAGACTGCGAAAAAGTAGCTGAGAAGATTTCGGAAGCTACCGGGATTAAGGACTACAACCTTTTCTTCAGTGAAAAAGAGTTTAAGAAAACCGGAGTCAGGCTTTAAGGGCTGGCTATAAAAGCTGGCTTTAAGGTATTTATTATCCTTTTATTATTCATTTATTAAGCACTTATTACCCAATATCACCCATTTATTATGCATTTACTTAGAGTTTATTAAACACCAATCTATCATTAACTCAAGCTTCATTTGCGAGGTCCCTGAAAATGGCTGAAATAAACAATTTTCTCCCCCTCATGCTTGACCTTTCAGGCAGGAAAATAGTGATTTTCGGAGGCGGGTCTGTCGGGGAGCGCAAAGCCGAACTTTTCTGCGGCTGCGCGGATACGGTTGTTGTCAGCCTCGACTTCTCCGAAAGGCTTCAGGAACTTGGGGCATCAGGACAGGTCAGGCTTTCAAGGCTTGACCTTACGGAAGCAGAAGACTCCAAACTCAGGGAAATTATCTCAGGGCTTTCCTTGTTATCCCTGCAACAAGCAGTTCCGAACTTAACCGGAAGATCACTGATATTGCCAGGGGAAGCGATATTTTGATTAATCAGGTGGATGCTTTAGGTAGTGTTGTAATCCCGTCAGTCATCAAAAGAGGAGACCTTGTTATAGGGATTTCCACCCTCGGGCACAGTCCTGCGGTCTCTAAATATACACGTAAACAGATAGAAGGTGTGATAACTCCTGCTTATTCGGATATGATCCGGCTTCAGGATGAGCTCAGGAGTTACCTCAAGCAGCATGTGGCAGAACAGAGGCAGAGAAAGGCAATTCTCTGGAAAGTCCTGGAAAGCGAGGCTGTATGGAATGGTTTTTCCGAGTCTTACGAAAAAGCAGCTGAAAGGGCGTACGCGATAATTTCAAGTTATCTGGAAAATTCCGACAGATAAAAGCCTGAAAGGAATCGAAGAGGCTGGACGGAAACTATAAACGTTAAGAACTTTCAAAGTACATCTTTAATTAAGTACTCTCAAAATCTCAGTACTCTCAAAATCTCAATGCTATATGAATCTCAAGACGACCTGAATCAAAATATTCTGCAAATGGAAGCTTTAAATAAAAATAATCTGTAAATAAAATTCGTTTGTGAAAAAAGGCTCAGGAGTTGCGGACAAAGTTTAATTTACAGCTCCTTATATTATTACTCTATTCCTGTATTCATTCTATCCGGAGGCTCTCTGTGACAGAAATCTCAAGTATGGTTATATCCCATAAGAAAGCAAAAGTTGAGGAAATGGAGTCCGCCTGGCACGGAGATCTGGACGGTCTGCTCCATAATTTGTATAATCATGAATATGTTTATGAGTGCGTTGTCTTAAAGACCTGCAATCGTGTTGAAATTTACGTTGTTTCCCCCAGCAGCAGTATACTTTTCTCTTTTGCAAAGGAAATGGGAGCTTCCACCCATATTATCGACTTCTATGGGCATGACGAATCTCTTGAACACCTGCTCAGGCTTGCCGGCGGGCTTGAATCCATGATTGTTGGGGAAGACCAGATTCTCGGGCAGATAAAGGAACTCTACGCTTATTCCAAAAAAGCGGGAACAACCGGCAAAATCCTTGACACTGCCTTTGATAAAGCTATTCAGGTAGGAAAACGTATCCGTAACGAAACCCGGATCAATAAAGGTTCGGTGTCCATAGGTTCTGCGGCTGTGGACCTTGCAGAGGAAATTCTGGATGGGCTCACAGGAAAATCCGTGCTCGTGATAGGAGCAGGGGAAATAGGAGTCCTTGTAGCAAAGGCCCTGGCTGAAAAGGATATCGAGGCAATTTACATTGCTAACCGTACCTTCAAGAAAGCCGAAGAAATTGCCTATGAACTGGGAGGACACGCGGTCAAGCTCAATGATGTCCAGACTCAACTTAAAAGCGCTGATGTTGTAATTAGTGGTACAGGTGCTCCTCATTACATTTTAACCCGGGAAATGGTTGAAAAAGCCATAAAAGACCGGGATAAAACCCGTAAACTCCTCTTAATTGATATAGCAAATCCCAGGGATATCGAGGAATCGGTCGTTGAACTCGATAACGTGGAACTGTGCAATATTGACAATCTCAGGGTGATCAGTGAGAGGACGCTTAAAATGAGGAAAGAGGAAGCTAAAAAAGCCGAAGCTATAATTCAGGAAGAGATCAAGCTTTTAAACCTCCAGTACAAACGCCAGAGAGCCGATAAGATTATATCTGAACTTTATAAGCAAATTTATGACGTGAGGATGCGGGAAAGGGAAAAAGCAGTTAACAGGCTCTGTGCTTACCATACTATAGGGAAAATCGAAACCGAGGTCCTTGATGACCTTACCCATTCCATCGCAAACAAAATTCTTGCCGAGCCCACCAAAGTTCTCCGCCAGGCCGCAGAGCTTGGAAACGACGAGTTCCTTGATGTAGTTTCAAGGGTCTTCTGCCTCGAAAAAGACACAGTAAAAGTGAAAAAAATGAAACCCGATTGCGAGATAAAGGTGGAAAAAATGAAACCCGATTGCGGGAGTGCGGCAGATCGGGTCTCTGAAAAAGGTAACTAATAAAAAAGAATTAGAAGCTACACAAAATTCGTAGATAATTCGCAGATAATTCGCAGATAATTCGCAGATAATTCGTAGATAATTCGCAGATAATTCGCAGATAATTCGCAGAGAAGTGATCAAATGTTTCCAGATGTCAGGTTAAGAAGATTGAGAAAAGGAAAGATCAGGAACCTTGTGCGTGAAACTACCTTATCCGTAGACGACCTGGTCCAGCCCATTTTTGTGAATGAGACTATCGATTCTGCTGTTGAAATTCCTTCCATGCCCGGAATATATAATATTCCTCTCTCTGAGGTTGTAAATGAGGCAAAAGAGATTGCAGAACTTGGGATTCCGGCGGTGATCATTTTCGGAGTGCCTGCATTTAAGGACGCGGAAGGCAGTTCTTCGTATGGGGAAACCGATGTCGTCCAGGAAGCTGTCCGGAGAATCAAGGCCGAGCTTGGAGACGAACTTGTGGTGATTACAGATGTCTGCATGTGTGAATATACAAGCCATGGGCACTGCGGAATCGTTGATTTCGAAACGAAAGAAATCCTGAATGACCCCACCCTTGAGATCATCGGAAAGATTGCAGTGAGCCATGCAAAGGCAGGTGCTGACATGGTGGCTCCGTCGTGTATGATGGATGGGATGGTAGAAGCCATCAGACAAGCGCTTGACATGAACGGATTTGAGAATATTCCTATCATGTCCTATGCCGCAAAATATCATTCGTGTTTCTATGGGCCTTTCAGGGAAGCCGCTGAGTCCGGATATTCCTTCGGAGACCGTTCTACCTATCAATGGACCCTGCAAACAGCGATGAGGCTATCAGGGAGGTAACTCTTGATGTGGCTGAAGGCGCAGATATAATAATTGTAAAGCCAGCTCTTCCCTACCTTGATATTGTTTATAGGGTCAAGGCGGACTATGGGATGCCAACGGCTGCATACAACGTAAGCGGAGAATATTCCATGATCAAAGCCGCCGCAGCTAATGGCTGGCTTGACGAAAAGAAAGCAATTTACGAATCCCTCATCTCCATCAAAAGGGCAGGAGCCGATATCATCATTACTTACTTTGCAAAGGATGCTGCCCGCATGTTGAAGTAAGCACCTCTTTTTCAGGTGCTCCTTCTTTTCAGATTTATTCCGTTTTCCCTCTTTCCGCCTTTCCTGCCTTCAAAACTATTGCTGATTCCGTTACACACCCACCAAGTTCATTAATAACTGCTTAATAGAGGGAGTCTCTGTTATAAGATAGAAAAGCAATACAGTAAGGTGTAAAACGCCTTAACTTTAAAGTGCAGATTGATATATAAAATCAGTTTAATATTAATTTAGTTCAACATAATTCGGTTCAGTCTAAATTCAGTTCTATGTGCAATTTAATTTCAATCCAGAACTTAACTTAACATCCAGAACTTAACTTAACATCCAGAACTTAACTTAACATCCAGAACTTAACTTAAATTTAAGAATAACTGTTACAGATTTTCAGTCCAATCCGGTGAGATTTCCATGATATCTGAGGTAACACTTGAGAAGTCCAGACAGATGTATGAGAAAGCAAAGACCCTTATTCCGGGTGGGGTAAGCAGCCCTGTACGCGCAATAAAACCCTATCCATTCTATACGGCGTCAGCCAATGGCTCAAAGATAAGGGATCTTGACGGGAACGAATACATTGATTACTGTCTGGCTTACGGCCCTGCTCTCCTTGGGCACAATCACCCTGTGATAAAAGAAGCTATTAAAGCCCAGCTCGACAAAGGCTGGCTCTACGGAACCCCTACCGAGCTTGAAGTAACCCTTGCCGAGAAAATTGCAGGATATTATCCAAGTATCGATATGCTCCGCTTCGTATCTACAGGCACCGAATCCACGATGAGCGCCCTTCGCCTTGCCCGCGGCTTTACGGGCAGAAACAAATTCATCAAAATTGAAGGCGGATTTCATGGGGCTCATGATGCGGTACTGGTAAAAGCAGGTTCAGGAGCTACAACTCTCGGAGAGCCCGATTCCCTGGGAATACCTGTAGATTTCACAAAATACACCCTGCAAGCTCCGTATAATAATATCGAAGCAATGACAGAGCTTGTGGAGAAAAACAGAGATGAGCTGGCCGCAGTCATCATAGAGCCCGTGCTCGGAAACATAGGTCCGATAACTCCTCTCCCAGGATACCTGGAAGAGCTCAGGAAGCTTACCCTGGAAAACGACGTGCTTCTTATCTTCGATGAGGTTATCACCGGATTCAGGCTCGCAATGGGAGGAGCACAGGAATACTTCGGGGTCGTGCCTGATATGACCACCCTTGGAAAGATCGTGGGTGGAGGGATGCCTATAGGGGTTTTTTGGAGGAAAGCGGGAAATCATGGAAATGATCTCACCATCCGGCCCGGTCTACCAGGCAGGAACTTTTAGCGGAAGCCCATGTTCCATGGCTGCGGGCATTGCAGTGCTTGACTATCTGGAACAGGAAAAGATCCACGAAAAATTAATTCGAAAGGCGATTACATACGGGCTGTACTTACAGAAATTGTTGAGGACGAAGGGCTTGATTACAGCGTATGCGGAATTGCTTCAATGTTCAAGATTTTCTTTGGAGCCGAACCTCACAACTATCAGGAAGCTCTGGAGTGCGATAAGGAGGGTTACCTTGCTTTCTTCCACAGGATGCTCGCAAGCGGAATTTTCCTCCCTCCCTCGCAGTTTGAAACCAACTTCGTCTCCGCAGCCCATAGTGAAGAGGACATCGAAAAAACCCTTAAAGCATACACTGAAAACCTTTAAGCGGATTTATTTTGAACGGATTTACATCTTTGAAAACGAGGATTCTATATGATTATAGGTACGCGGGGCAGCCAGCTTGCACTTGCCCAGGCCGAGACTGTTGCACGCCTTTTGAAGCACAGGGCGTTGAAACCAGCTTGAAAATTATAAAAACCAGCGGAGACCGGTTTACTGACCGGCCTCTACACGCAGTATCAAGTGGAGTTGGGGCTTTTGTCAGGGAACTGGACGAAGTTATGCTTGAAGGAAAAATAGATATTGCTGTCCATTCCATGAAGGATATGCCAACGATTCGCCCACCAACACTTCCAACCGTAGCCGTTCTGAAGCGGGACACCCCATTTGATCTACTGCTGACTTATGACGGGACCCCCCTGGACGAACTGCCCGAACAGTCCATTATAGGCACCAGTTCACTTCGGAGAGCAGCTCAGATCAAACGCTACAGGCCTGACCTTGTTACACAGGATTTAAGGGGCAATATCGATACAAGGCTCAGGAAGCTGAAAGAAGGAAAATATGACGGGATCCTGCTCGCTAAAGCGGGGCTTGAACGCATGGGCTGGGAGCTTGAAGGGGAAATTCTTTCTCCTGATTTCTTCTGTCCCCTCTCCCAATCAGGGTACGATTGCAGTTGTCACAAGAGCAGACACTGAAGCGGAGGCTGCGGTTTCCAGACTCGACCATACTGACAGCAGGATTGCCACCGAAATTGAGCGCATCCTGATTTCCGAACTTGGGGGAGCTGTACCACGCCTATAGGTTCTTATGCCGAAATTATGCCTGACCGGAAAGAACTCCATGTGCGGGCCGAGGTCCTTTCCCTTGACGGTGAGGAAACTGTCGGTATAAATGAATTTATCCCTATGGCAGGAGGCATTGAAAAATCCAGGGAACTTGGGAGCAATCTTGTACATATGGGCGGAAAGAAACTTGCTGAAGAGGCGCTCCTGCAGCTTTCCAGAGATTCGTGCGACTCAGATGATTTACACGAGTAATAACATAAATGGTAACACGAATGATAATGCAAATGACAATGCAAATGACAATGCAAATGATATTCTAACGGGGCAGAAAGGAGCCAGCTATGTATACTCTTACCGGACTTAAACTGAAGAACCCAACCATTCTTGCAGCCGGGATACTTGGCACAACCGGAGCATCGCTGTGCAGGGTTGCACATGAAGGAGGAGCTGGGGCAGTTGTGACCAAATCCATAGGCCCTATACCTAAAACCGGGCATTCCAACCCGAGCATGGTCAAACTTGACTGTGGATTTTTGAATGCTATGGGACTTCCGAATCCTTCCTATCCCGGCTTTTTTCAGGAACTCGAAATTGCAAAAAAGGACTCCGGAGTCCCAGTAATCGCAAGCATCTTCGGCGGAAGTCCTGCCGAATTTAGGAAGTTGCCGAGGGCCTGCTCCCTGCGAAGCCCGATGCTTTTGAGCTAAATGTGAGCTGCCCTCATGCAGAAGGGTACGGAGCAGCAGTTGGCTCTAATCCTTGCCTTGTGGAAGCAATTACAGCCGCAGTAAAAGATATAGTGAGTGTGCCTGTGTGGGTTAAGCTTACCCCTAATGTTTCTGATATTACGTGCATAGGAAATGCAGCGGAATCAGGGGGAGCAGACGCGGTTGTTGCAATTAATACATTAAAAGGGATGGCTATAGATATAGAGTCCGGATATCCTGTACTGGGAAACCGTTCAGGTGGGCTTTCAGGAAAAGCTGTCAACCCGTAGCTGTCAAATGTGTTTATGACCTCTATACGGCCCTGGAGATTCCTGTAATAGGGGTAGGGGGAGTATCCTCCTGGCAGGATGCGGTAGAAATGATGATGGCAGGTGCTGCGGCTGTCCAGGTCGGATCGGCTGTATATGACAGGCTTGACATCTTCTCAGAAATCAGTAAAGGTATTGAAGCTTTCCTGCAAAGGAAAGGCTATTCGAATGTAAAAGAATTAATAGGGCTTGCCCATGAGATGGTCTGATGCTTCCTCTTAATGCTACAATAGTACGGATAAATGAAGAGTCTCCTGCGGTCAGGACTTTCTTCTTTGATTTCCAGTTTGAGACTATGAAGCCCGGGCAATTTGTAATGGTCTGGGGTCAGGGGCGTGGACGAGATTCCCATGGGCCTATCGAGTAAGAATTCCATAACTGTCCAGAAAGTGGGAGAGGCAACTTCAAAGCTTTTGAGTTGAAAGAAGGGGGATTCTTTCGGGCTCAGAGGGCCTTTTGGAAAGGGCTTTTCCTTGCCGTCAGAGGGAGAAAAAACTCTGGTTATTGCAGGCGGGGTTGGAGCTGCTCCCCTTGCTCCTTATGCCGAAGCAGCGCGGAGTGAAGGCTCGGAAGTTCATACGGTGCTTGGAGCGCGAAGCGCAGACGACTTACTTTTGAGGAACGCTTTGCAGAAGCAGGGGAGGTCTACATTTCTACAGATGATGGCTCAAAAGGGACAAAGGGCTTTGTGACCGATGTGCTCAAGGGCCTAAACCTTTCGGTTTATGACAGAATAGCGGTTTGCGGGCGGGAAATAATGATGGCTTCGGTTTTCAGGCTCCTTGAGGACAGAGAGGTTCTTGAAAAATCCGAATTCAGCCTTCACCGTTATTTCAATGCGGTATAGGAGTCTGCGGGGCATGTTGTATAGACAAGTCCGGGCTTAGGGTTTGCAGGGACGGGCCTGTGTTTTCAGGTGTGCAGCTCCTGGATTCCGAACTGGGAAAATATGCACGGGACGCCAGTGGGCGAAGAGTTAAAATTTAAGTTTGAATATATCCTTTAAAAAAATGAAGGAAAGCAGGCGAAACATCCCAAAAAGCAGGAGAAGACCGAGACATGATAGGAAGGTTCAGATCAGGAGATGAAATTTTTTACGGAGAAATCGAAAATGGACGCGTGTATCCAAAAGGAGGGACTCCCCCCGGGATTTTTGACCTTTCAGAACTTCGTGTCCTTCCGCCTGCGTCTCCCTCGAAATTGTATGTGTCGGCCTGAACTACCGGGATCATGCTGAAGAGCTGAACATGAAAGTCCCGGAAAACCCTGTGCTTTTTTTAAAGCCTCCGTCAGCCATTATAGGGCATGAAGACAAGATAATTTATCCGGCATCGAGCTCCAGAGTAGAACATGAAGCAGAACTCGCAGTCGTTATAGGCAAACGCTGTAAGAACATCTCAGCCTCAAAGGCCATAGATGTAATTGCAGGTTATACCTGCTTTAATGATGTGACCGCCCGGGACCTCCAGCAAAAGGATGGGCAATGGACAAGAGCAAAGAGTTTTGATACCTTTGCAGCTTTCGGGCCTTATCTTGCTTTTCCCAACGAACTCGATATTACGGATACAAAAATTGCCTGCAGGGTAAATGGGGAAACCAGGCAGGCTTCCAGCACTTCAAACCTTCTTTTTGACATTCCTTATCTTATTGAATTTATCACCGAGATCATGACCCTGGAAGTAGGAGATGTCATTGCCACAGGAACTCCTCCTGGCGTTGGAGAACTTCAGCGAGGAGACATTGTGGAAGTTGAGATCCAGGGAATCGGAACACTTAGAAACGAGGTTGTCTGATGCTGCTTGAGCCTATCGGAAATGAACTTGAACTTACAGAGCGCCATCTTCTGGTGCTTAAGAAAGTGATTGAAGAAGCTCCTATTGGGATTCTGAAGCTTTCAGAAGTCACCGGAATGCAGAACCATAAAGTGCGCTACTCGCTTAGAGTCCTTGAACAGGCTAACCTTATCAAGCCCTCGGCTCAGGGTGCCGTACCCGGAGATGCGGTTCCAAAATTCCTGGAGGAATTTGAGTCCGAGTTTAAGAAAATCAACGAGAAAATATCCCGCATCCAGGAAATCGAAGCTTCCATTCCCAAATAGAGGCTCCTGCATGCAAGAGAAGCTTTTTGGAAAGGTCTTTTCAGTTTTTGCCGGGAATTTCTTCCCTTCGGTGACTTTTTATAACCCTATTTACATGTTTTTTCCTCAATCACAATCACTCTAAATCATTGGATCCAGTTTATTTTTGGAGAAATTCTATGACCTTAAGTCCTGAAGACCTTAAGACAATTGAAAAATACGCCTATCAAAACGCTGTAAAATACGGGAAAGCCCCTCAACCTAAAGCTGTAATGGGCAAGGTAATGGGGGAGTGTCCTCAACTCAGATCCGATCCAAATGCAGTATCTGAGGCTCTTAAAGTTATTATTCCCGAAATTGCAAAAGGAAATCCGGAAACCTGGGAGGCAAAGCTTTCGGAAATTGCCCCTGAGCTTATCGAAGCCCTTAGTGTAAAAAAGGAACCTGATAAAGGCTTAAAACCTCTAGAGGGGGCAGAAACTGGGAAAGTTGTAATGCGTTTTGCCCCGAATCCAAATGGGCCTGCAACCCTTGGCAGCGCCAGAGGCATGGTAGTTAATTCCGAATATGTGAAAATGTACGGAGGAAAATTTGTCCTGCGTTTTGATGATACCGATCCTGATATAAAACGACCTCTGCTTCAAGCTTATGACTGGTATCTTGATGACTTCAAATGGCTTGGGGTTGTGCCTGACAAGGTCGTCTATGCTTCTGACCATTTTCCTCTCTATTACGATTACGCAAGAAAACTTATCGAGATGGGAAAGGCTTATGTCTGCTTCTGTAAAGGAGGAGATTTCAAGCGGTTTAAGGATGCAAAGCAGGCCTGCCCGCACAGGGATACCAGCCCTGAAGAAAACCTTATGCACTGGGAGAAGATGCTTGCCGGGGAATATGAAGACCAGCAGGCAGTGCTGAGGATCAAGACCGATATAAAGCACAAGGACCCTGCATTGAGGGACTGGGGAGCATTCAGGATAAGAAAGATGTCGCATCCCCGCCTGAAATTGGGAACAAGTACGTTGTCTGGCCGCTTCTTGATTTTGCAGGGGCTATCGAAGACCACGAACTGGGAATGACCCATATCATCCGGGGCAAAGACCTTATAGACAGCGAAAAGCGACAGGGATATATCTACAAATACTTCGGCTGGAAATACCCGAGAACAACCAACTGGGGCAGGGTCAAGATCCACGAATTTGGAAAGTTCAGCACGAGTACCCTGAGAAAAGCTATTGAAGCAGGGGAATACAGCGGCTGGGACGACCCGCGGCTTCCAACAATTAGGGCAATCCGGCGCCGTGGAATCCAGGCTGAAGCTCTCAAGAAGTTCATGATAGAGATGGGAGTCGGAATGACTGACGTAAGCATAAGCATGGAGTCTCTCTACGCCGAAAACCGCAAAATCGTGGACCCTATTGCAAATCGCTATTTCTTTGTCTGGAATCCGGTAGAACTGGAAATTACAGATGCGGAGCCGACAGTTGCTAAGCTTCCTCTTCACCCTACTGACCATAAAAGAGGATTCAGGGAAATTGCTGTAGGAAATAAAGTACTTGTCTGCACGGAGGATGTCGAAAAGCTGGAAGTCGGCTCTATTATCCGCTTAAAAGATTTCTGCAATATAGAGATTACTTCTCTTTCCCCACTTCAGGCAAAGCTCTCTGATGTTTCTCTTGAAGCCCTTAAAAAAGCAAAGGCAAAAATCATCCACTGGGCCCCGCTTGACGGAATAAACGTGAAAGTACGCGGTCCTGAAGGCGATCTTAACGGTATCGGTGAGCAGGGGATTGCAGCCGAGCTTGACAAAATCGTGCAGTTCGAACGCTTTGGTTTCTGCAGGATAGATAACGTAAGTGAAGAAGAAATTGTGGCTTACTTTGCCCACAAATAATATGTCTAGAAGAAGGTGAACAGGAAACTGTTTTCTATATGTCTGGAAGAAGGTGAACAGGAAACTGTTCTATATGTCTAGAAGAAGATGAACAGAAAACTGTTCTATATGTCTGGGAGAAGGTGAACAGGAAACTGTTCTCTTTTCTTTTGCTCACTCTTTTTATTCATTTATTCATTGTTCCTTATTTCTTATCTGAAAGTGTCTGTAAGTTGTTGATTTGATATTTAATAATAAGCTCACCCGTCTTTTTGGTCATTTTTTAGAAAGATTTTAATTTTGTGATTTTCAGTAGCGCTCCCTATCTAATTTCTTAACTCTTTTAAAGCTCATTTGAAATTCTCAAAAGTTTTTCTTTTATCTTTTTTATACCGAAAAATTTTGCTATTTATGTATGGATTTACTGTAAACTTATTCTTTTTCTCAAAACAAATTTTCTAAAATTACGCACTTTTTAAATTTTTTATATAGATGACAACGTTTAAAAATGTATATATCTCTAAATTATTTATCTTTAGATTATTAACATTTTTTATATGAAAAATAAATTAAAGATTAAGGAGTAGGATAAATGGGAACTAACAAAAAATGGCAATCAGTAGCCTTAGCATCAGCAGTTCTGATTTTATTTTTGATTATCGTTTCATCTACTGCATCGGCGGTTACTGAGCAAACCGCTTCGCTCACGATCAATAAAACTCAGATAACCGCCAGTGGATCAGCAGGGGGTCCTTCCATATATGGTGACAGGATAGTATGGCTGGACTGGCGTAATGGAAACCGGGATGACGGGCCCTTCAATATTTACATGTACAATATCTCCACTCACAAGGAAACCCAAATAACTACCAGTGGATCAGCAGGGGGTCCTTCTATATATGGTAATAGGATAATATGGCTGGATGGGCGCAATGGAAATAGTCAGAATGATACCGAGGGAGGAAATGATGTATACATGTACGATCTCTCCACTCACAAGGAGACCCGGATAACCAATAGCACAATCCCTGAGGATGGATTCGGGTATGACCTCGGGATCGCTATCTCCGGTAACAGGATACTGTGGGGTGGCGCATATCGTTATTGCATTTATGATATCTCCACTAAGAAGGAAACTCATCTCGACCATGTGCCAATAATCAATCCTGCTTTTTCTGGTAACATAATAGTGGGGGTATCTGATATTGATGCACGTCCGAGTAATCTCACAATGTACGATCTCTCCACTAACAAGAAAACTCAGATTACCACCAGCCATTCAGCATTCAGTCCTGATATCGACAATAACATTATAGTGTGGGCAGATTGGCGCCAGGGAGATAATGGAGAATACTACTCCGAGATCTACATGTATGATCTTTCCACTAAGAAGGAAACTCAAATTACCAACAGCGGATCAACATTATATTATAGTCCTGAAATCTCCAAGGACAGGATAGTCTGGCTGGATGACCGAGACAATAAATATAATATTTACATGTATAATCTCTCAACTCAAGAGGAAACTCACACTAATAATACATCAATTAGAGGATTTGATTTGTATGGTGATAAGATAGTGTGGTCGGATTGGGACAATGAAAAACCCAATGTCTACATGGGTACTCTCACCAGTTCAAACCTGCCAACTGCTGCCTTCTCTGCATCTCCAACCTCAGGAAAAGCCCCAATGAAAGTGCAGTTTACTGACACAAGTACAGGAACACCAAAGAAATGGAAATGGGATTTTGGAGACGGAACAACTTCAACCAAACAGAATCCAACGCATAAGTATTCAAAAGCAGGAAAATACACAGTAACCCTCAAAGTAACCAATGCAGTAGGCATCAACACAGCAACAAAATCAAATTATATAACCGTGACAGCAAAACCAGTTGCTGCCTTCTCTGCATCTTCAACCTCAGGAAGAGTACCATTAAACGTTAAATTTACTGACAAAAGTACCGGAACACCCACGAAATGGAAATGGGATTTTGGAGATGGATCAAAGTCATTCCTTCAGAATCCAACGCATAAGTATTCCAAAGCCGGAAAATACACGGTAACTCTCAAAGTAACCAATGCGGCAGGCATCAACACAGCAACAAAATCAAAGTATATAACCGTGACAGGAACTTCGCAAGCTCCGACTGCAGATTTCTGGGGCTGGCCATTATCAGGAAAAGCTCCGTTAAAGGTAACATTCACAGAGACGAGCAAAGGATCGCCAACCTCATGGAAATGGGATTTCGGAGATGGTAAATCTTCAACAGAAAAGAGTCCAACACACACATATTCATCTGCAGGAACTTACACGGTTAAACTCATAGCAACAAATGAAGCAGGAAGTAGTACAAAATTAAAATGGAAATATATAAAAGTGACAAAGTGACTGCAATTTCGAAAACGGTTGTAAATCTCCTGGTTCTATAAGATTACATTTACAGGAAGTAATGTGGTAGACAGCAGTACTGTAACGAAGACAAACTTCATAAAAGTGACAACAAACACAAGACCGGGAATATACTCCGAAAGTAAATACAAACTGCTTTCTTTTCTTTTGCTCACTCTTTTTATTCATTTTTTCATTGTTCCTTATTTCTTATCTGAAAGTGTCTGTAAGTTGTTGATTTGATATTTAAAAATGAGCTCACCCGGCTTTTTGGTCATTTTTTAGAGGGATTTTAATTTTGTGATTTTCAGTAGCGCTCCCTATCTAATTTCTTGACTCTTTTAAAGCTCATTTGAAATTCTCAAAAGTTTTTCTTTTATCTTTTTTTTATACCGAAAAATTTTGCTATTTACGTACGGATTTACTGCAAACTTATTCTTCTTCTCAAAACAAATTTTCTTAAATTACACATTTTCTTAAATCTTTGATTTAAATGACAAAGTTTAAAAATGTATATATCTCTAAATTATTAACATTTTTTATATGAAAAATAAATTAAAGATTAAGGAGTAGGATAATTGAAACTTAACACAAAATTGTATTCAGTGGTCTTAGAATCATCAGTCCTGATTTTATTTTTGATTCTCGTTTCATCTACTGCATCGGCGGTTACTGAGCAAACTGCTTCGCTCACGATCAATAAAACTCAGATAACCACCAGTGGATCAGCAGCGTTTCCTTCTATATATGGTGACAGGATAGTATGGCAGGACTGGCGTAATGGGAACAAAAATGATGGACCCTTCAATATTTACATGTACAATATCTCCACTCACAAGGAAACTCAAATTACTACCAGTGGATCAGCAGGGGTTCCTTCTATATATGGTGACAAGATAGTATGGAGGGACTGGCGTAATGGGTACCGGGACTCTTTAGAGGAAGAATCTGATGTATACATGTACGATCTCTCAACTCACAAGGAGATTCGGATAACCAATAGAACAATATTTTTTGATTACTTTTTTGGCTTCGGGCCGTGTATCTCCGGCAACAGGATACTGTATGGTCGCACATATGATTATTGCATTTATGATATCTCCACTCAGAAGGAAACTCATATCGACGATATGCCAATAAACAATCCTGCTTTTTTCGGTAACATAATAGTGTGTACATCTGATCTGGAGGGACGCCCGAGTAATATCATAATGTACGATATCTCCACTCAGAAGGTAACTCGGATTTCCAGCAGCGATTCAGCATTCAGTCCTGATATTGACAATAACATTATAGTGTGGGCAGATGAGCACCATGAAGATGAATATTACTCCTCCATCTACATGTATGATCTTTCCACTAAGAAGGAAACTCAAATTGCCACCAGCGATTCAGCATTTTATTATAGTCCTGCAATCTCCAAGGACAGGATAGTGTGGTTGGATTATGATAGTATTTACATGTATAACCTCTCAACTCAGGAGGAAACTCATAATAATCGCACATCAATTAGTCTAGGATTTGATTTCTATGGTGATAAGATAGTGTGGTCGGATTGGGAAAATGAAAAACCCAATGTCTACATGGGTACTCTCACCAGTTCAAACCTGCCGACTGCTGCCTTCTCTGCATCTCCAACCTCAGGAAAAGCCCCAATGAAAGTGCAGTTTACTGACAAAAGTACAGGAACACCTACTTCCTGGTTCTGGAATTTTGGAGACGGATCAAGTCATTCCTTCAGA
>Ga0268359_12285_pt1 | contig 15719 bp, 14 predicted proteins | sample BioMet11_FD_194416 | JGI IMG/M metagenome (GOLD analysis project Ga0268359, IMG submission 194416) | Sewage microbial communities from Oakland, California, United States - Biofuel 11 (PacBio Assembly) | ecosystem: Engineered > Wastewater > Sewage > Unclassified | place: USA: California | collected...
ATCTGCTAATCCATATTTAATAGCTGTACCCCCAATATCGACACATACATAATACATAAAAGCTTCTCCTTACCTATTAAAATATCCATCATAAACATACATTTATTATTATGCTTTTCTTACATAACTGCGTTCTGCTGCCTGTATATTTTTTTCACCTATGCCTCTGCAATGCCTGCAGTTTTACCTATACTCGCAAGTCGGTTGTATCCGTATGGGAGTTTCCAAAATAAACTGATAGCAATACGTCTTCCAATACCCAGCAGATTTTCTATTTTTCTTGACATCATCGCACCATAGTAAATTTCATAAAATGCTCCCGAAGTCAAATATCGGCTGATACTACATATCATTCAACATATTTTACATACCCTCATACACTTTTTATGTTGTTCTTATTGCAATACGTTTATTATACTACATATCATAAAATCGCGAATATATTTTTCTTTTTATACAACAACCGCAATTGATATGTTTTATTGTATACACCAATTGCGGTTGTTAAACATTTATAATATATTTTCTTTTTATTTTTCACTTATATTTTATACTATAAAAATAAGGTTTATAGTATAAATAAGCTTGTTATATTCCCCTAGCAAAGTGAGTGATGTAGATGATATGGAAAACAAGTATATGTCTTATAATCTGTATCGCAAATGCCGTATCCGCCTCCGCTTGTACTCTTTTTGCCGCAACCGGTGATTCATGGGTAAAGGGCAGTGGCACGCTTATCGTTAAAAATCGAGATTGGCAGCCGCAATGGCAAGAAATGAGAATTATCGAAGATAACCCCTATCGTTATTACGGGATTTTCGCCGGTGATATGAAAAAACGTTCTCTCCGCGGGGGTATAAATGAAAAAGGACTTGTCGTTTTTTCTGCTTCTGCTTCTTCTATCCCAAAGCAAGAACGAAATCAAATGCTTCATGCCAAACAGTCCCTTTTAAAGGTAATGCTGGGAAAATGCAGTAATGTTGATGAAGCCTTATCTCATACAGAATTATTTCTAGGTCCAAAATTTATTCTTTTGGCAGATGCTGATAAAATAGCAAGTATCGAAATTGCCGATAACGGAAACTATAAAATAAACATACAAAAAAATAATATATTAACTCATACCAATCACTATATTGACCCCGATTTACAGAAATCCAATATAACCATCGGAAAATCAAGTTTTACCCGATACTCCCGCATCAAAGAACTTCTCCAAACAGGAAAAATACCTTATACATTGTCAGATTTTATCGCTTTCAGCCAGGATCGCCACGACGGTCCCGATAATAGTATCTGGCGTACCGGCAGCACCCCGCGTGCAATTCAGACACTGGCAACATTTGCTGTATATATTCCAAAAAACAAAAAGCCGGAGCTATACGTAAAAATACGTACCGCTCCGGATGAACAGGGCCGGGAAACATCATACACTATTACCGGCAATGAGCTGTTCCCTCAAAAACAAACGTACTCCCCCGATACAATCTTAACGAAAATTCTACAATTTATAAACCAATGGATATTTCAGGTTGTCGGATAAAAATTTATTCATCCATCCATTCCCCTTCAAAAGAAACTGCCGCCGGACCGGTCATATATACGTTGCCATCTTCTTCGTTATATTCAATATGAAGAGTCCCCAAGTATAAATTTACATCAACACTGCGGCCTGTAAATCCATTGAGATAAGACCCCACAGCACAAGCACAAGAACCCGTACCACACGCCAATGTTGCTCCCGCTCCGCGTTCCCATGTGCGAACTTTATTGTTTTATTATCAACTACTTGAATGAAATTCATATTAGTTTTACGTGGAAATAGTGGATTTGTTTCAAATTTTGGTCCTAATACAGGTAAATCAACAGTTTTTACATTGCGCACATATGTCATCGTATGCGGGACTCCCATCAAGAGACTGGTTATTTTGTAGACTGCTCCATCAATATTAATCGGTTCATCCACAACCGGACCCGCAGGTCCGTTCATTGGAATGAGCGCACGATCGGTAAATGGTTTCCCCATATTAATTGTGACAAGGCTAACTTTTCCGTCATTCCCAATAATAACCTCCGGTTTCATGATACCAGCTAATGTTTCTATGGTAAATTGTTTTTTATCAATAATCTGATGATCATAAACATATTTAGCAAAACACCGAATTCCGTTGCCACACATTTCAGCTTCACTGCCATCGGCATTAATAATGCGCATTCGTACATCAGCCTTATCGCTTGGTACAATAACTATAATACCATCAGCTCCAATACCTGTATGTCGATCACAAAGCTGTACTGCCAACTGGGAAAAATCTTTGCCAGACCCATTTTTATCTTCAAAAAAAACAAAATCATTGCCTAAGCCATGCATTTTAACGAATTTCATTACTCTGTTTCCCTCCATACCAGCTATGACATAATTTCTTTACGATTTCTATTATACATAACCGAAATTGGTAATTATATGAAAATAATGCTATAATTATTGCAAATCCTGTCATATTGAGGAGGCTGTTATGTATCAAAAAATAGGCTATCTTGCTGAACAATTGCGTTTATTTTATATTTCAGATCGTACAGATCAAAATTTCCTTATCATTATCATGATTTTGACAAAATTACTCTTTTTTTTCAAGGCGATGTGCAATATGAAATAGAAGGAAAAACATATTCGCTCCAGCCTTATGATATTGTTCTCGTACAAGCAGGGCAGCTGCATCGTCCAATTGTCCACAACACGGCCAACTATGAACGCATAATAGCCTACTTGTCTCCTATGTTTTTTGAGGTGTACCGCAAGCAAGGTTGTGATTTATCCTGCATATTTAGTGAAGCTCGTTCCCATGTACTTCGGCAACCTCAAGAGGTCAGCAATATATACGGAATTTCATGCCGCATACGCCAAGCTTTTGATGAAAAAAAAGAAGATAGTCCTATTTACAGCAAACTCTTTTTCTGGAGTTCATGCTTTTCCTGGCTCGAGACGTCCGTGAACATCACATCGGTTACGTCAAAACAGGAAACCAAAATAGTAAAATACAAACTATTATAGAAATATATAAATACACATCTGACAAATACCCTTTCTATTCCAGACATTGCTTCTCTTTTTTATATCAGTCCCGACTATCTTATGCATTCTGTTCAAAAATGAAACAGGCTATTCTTTGGCAAATTATATTACTACCAAACGACTTTCTCCTTGCCCGCAATCTAATTCAACAAGGATTTCCCCTTACAACAGTCTGCTATGACAGTGGTTTTCGAAATTACTCTACCTTTTATCGTGCTTGGAAAAATCTTTTTCGAACTTCTCCACGACAGGGAACAAAGGGAGATATAGGAAAACCTAAAATAGTAGATTAAATCCAGACACCGTTCATATTTTCTAAATAACGGGAAATAGAATACGATAGTTTTAAAAAAAAGTTTTTTTCTGCACTGCCCGACATTCCCGGACTATGATCAGATGTCCCCATTACTATGAATCCCTTTGCTTTAGCCGCTGCCAAATTTTCTTTCAACGTGCTATATGCGTATCCACTGGCAACGGTATGGGTATGCAAATCAAATAATGATCTTACTGGCAATTAAGATACTGCTCCTTTCCTATGGCATAATTTTTCTTCTGTCGGCGCATATACATTAAATATGTTTTTTCTTACAAGATACAATATAATGAATTCCTCCGCCTATAATTACTACCGCAGAAGGATACTATAGTTATGTAAAAACTTGTAAAAAAATAAGTTCTATATAATAATTTAAATGCATCAAAAATTTTATTTGATATATTTAAATTATGTATATAGAACTATGTACAAAACTAATTTTTTATACTATAACTTTATGGACGACATCAATAATAGTGCCATCTCTATATTCCACAACTCCTACAATATCTTTACTAACGCGAATAGGTTGGGGTTTACCACAAATTTTTTCAGCCTTTTCAGTTAATTCTTCGATCGTAAATAAAGGTAATTTGACCTTTTTAAATTTTTCCACTAAATCTTGGCGCCGTGGATTAACTGCCAATCCATACTCAGTTGCCAAAACATCAATTGTTTCACCAGGTGTAGTGATAGTTTGAATTTCATCTTTAAGTATAGGCATGCGACTACGTGTAAGATTTGCCGTAATAATCGTCATTTTAGCACCCGCGGCTGCATCACTATGCCCGCCGGATCCTCCCATAATAGTACCATCAGACCCCGTAATAACATTGACATTAAAATGCTTATCCATCTCCGTAGCACCTAAAACAGCACAATCCAATTGATTTACAATACACCCTGAGTTATATGGGCTTGCATATAAATTAGCATCAACTTCAATATGGTGATCATGTTTACTTAACGATTCAATAGCATCTAAATCAAAGTCTTGTACATCAAAAATGGTGGTAAATAGTCCCTCTTCGAACATTTTGACTAGATATCCCGTAATCCCCCCCATAACAAAACTTCCCTTTACATTATTCGCTTTCATAATATTGCTAAGGTAAGCAGCTACAGCAAGAGATGCTCCCCCAGCGCCTGTCTGAAAAGAAAATCCATCAATTAAAAGCCCAGAAGCTGCAATTGCCTTTGCTGCATATTGAGCAATTTTCAATTGTACGGGATCTTTTGTTATTTTTGTTGTACCGGAGACTATTCCTTTAGGATTTCCAATATAATCAATTTTGACAACATAATCAACACGACTCTGATTAATAGAAATAGGCGTCACCGGATATTCAACTAAATGGTCTGTTACCGCTATGACATAATCCGCATATTCTGCATCAGGATAGGCATATCCCAATGATCCACATGCGGTTTCCCCTTCTCTCCCACTTATATTTCCATAAGTATCTGCTGTAGGAGAAGCAACAAAAGCTACATCAATATGTAATTGCCCACACTCTATAGCTCGAGGGCGACCTCCATGTGTTCTAAACATGACAGGTTTTTTAAACAACCCTTCTGAAATTGCTTTAGCTACTGGACCAGACGCATAATTTGTATCTAATGATGTTACAACGCCTTTTTTTACATACTCAATCAACTCTTCATGAATTGGAAAAATTGCACTTGCTGCTATCGTCAAATTTTTAATTCCCAATTTATCAGCTGTTTTTATAACTTGTAAAAGAAGTCCATCTCCATTCCTAAAATGATGGTGAAAACTAATTGTCATTCCATCTGTAATCGGAATTGCTTTAAAAACAGCCTCTAAATCTTTCATAACTTTATTTGTACCAGGTTTAACGTACTTAATATGAGGTGCTTGTCTTTTCATGTCCGGCAAAGCAGCAAAGGCCCCGGCATAAGGCTGCAATTTTCCAAATCCTTCAATTATATCTGGTATATCTCGGCCAACTGCATTTTTCATAGTTTATTCCACCTCCAATAAGTTCAACAATTTAGCTAATTCAATTGTTCTATTAGCACGAGAAACAATTGGCGCATCAATCATTTTACCATTTACCGCAATAACACCTGTCCCTCTATTTTTACCCTCCTCAATAGCCTGCAAAACCCGCAATGCCCAACTAATCTCTGCTCCAGTCGGTGCATATACGTTGTGAATTGCGTCTATTTGCCGCGGATTAATAGATAATTTTCCTTTAAATCCCATATTTTTTGCCATCATGGTATCTTTAATCAACCCAGCTTCGTCTTGAACATCTGTAAAAGGTGTATCTACACCATCTATGTTAGCCGCTGCCGATGCATTGGCAACAACGGCACGGGCCATAAATATCTCTGTTCCTTCTTTACTCCGAGCGGTACCCAGCCCAGCAGTATAGTCTTCTGCACCTAAACAAATGGCAGTAACACGGTCATCCGAGAGTGCAATCTCCAACGCATGTGCAACTCCCATAGGTGTTTCCAGCAATGGCATAACTAAAACGGGTTTCTGTCCTGGCTTTTCAGCGGATTTAATGAGTGCTATTTGTTCCTTTACATCAGCTGCACTTTCAATTTTAGGCAACATAAGTGCATCTGGCTCACAGGGTACAATTACTTTAATATCTTTAGCGCCCTTAGCTACTAACGGATTAACTCTAACAACGGTTTCACAACCATGATAATCCACAGTTTGTAAAGCTTGCGCCACTAAATTGCGGGCTGCATCTTTTTCTAATGGTGATACTGCATCTTCTAAATCAAGAATGACACCATCGGCACCAAAAACACCGCCTGACTGCACATTACCTGGATTATTACCGGGTAAAAACAATAATGTTCTTCTCATATTTATGCCTCCTTAGTCATACCGGCACGCTGTAATGCTGTTTTTACTCTGGCCTGTATAGTGCAGTCCAATGCACCCTTATCGACAGCTTTAATGACCACATCATTTACATTTAAATGTTTACATACCTGTTCAATTGTCCGCTTAATCGCTGTTCCATATTGCAATAAAACGGTACTTGTTAATTCTATTTTTATACCGGTTCCCGGTATAGTCTCGCTTACTACAATATGAATATCATTTGACTCTAGCGTTCCTGCTTGTCCTTGTTTATTCATTTTATCATCTCCTAGATTAGCTAATCATTTTCATAATAATAGCGGCAGCAACAACTGTACAAGCCCCACCAATACGTGTAGAAATTTGTGAGAACGGCATTAGCTCCATACGTCCACAAGAAGACAGAATGGCAACATCACCAGTTCCACCCAATCCACTATGACAACATGTAACACATGCAGATTCTACAGGATACATATTCATTAATTTTCCTACAAAAAAGCCAGAAGAAATCATTCCTATAACAGTAGCCAATACGGTAAGAACATATGCCGGTGTTATAGATTCCACAACCTGATTCCAAGGTGTATATAGTACACCAACACCAACGAGCAATGCCCATGTCAAATTACCCGATACAAATTTATATAACTGAAATGCACCTTGTTCAATCTGCGATGGCATTATCCCCAACGCTTTTACAATTGCTGCCGAAAGAATCATAATAATCGGTGCTGGAATTGGAATAACTAAATTAAGAACAAGACCAAAAATATAGAAAGAACAAGCCATAATAAGACCGGCTCCCATTAATTGCAAGTCAACGGTTTGATGTTCTGATTGGAGATTTTTAAGTTCAATATCATCTCCAGATTTAACTAAAGTACCATTTCCCGTCCATTCAGGTTTTCGTTCACCAATTTTTTTTAAAGAACCCGCTGCCATAATGGCAAATACATTTCCCAACATAGCTGCCGGAACTAACATTGCAATAAAGTTATTGGGCGATTGATCCAAAATTTCAGAATAAGCAACCGATAAAGGCAGAATACCTTCCCCAACACCACCAGAAAGAATAGGAATAACAACATAAAAAAAAGATTTGTAAGTACCTATTCCCATAACCGTTCCAACCGCTACACCGGCAGCAACAGCTACAAAGGTCCCTATAATCAACGGAACAAACATACGCAAAAAACCCTGAATCAGAACTTTGCGAACCATTCCTAAAATGCTTCCAACAACCAAGCATGAAATATAAAAATACAAAAAATTAGCATTTTTCGTAAAAGCCGTAATAGCTTTTATCGCGGCAGGATTTAATAAATTATAAAATACCATAAAAGAAGGAACAAAAATAGATAATATGGCAGGTCCTCCAATATCTTTCAAAATAGGTACTTTTAAACCGATATCACCTAATAACATTCCCATAATCATCATAACAGCAATGCCGCCAATCATATCTGCCGGAAGTTTTCCCCATACAGCCGCACCAAAAATAATAACTGCCAAAATAAGATAAATAGGAAGTGGCAGAGATCCAATTTTAAAAGAAAGCAATGGATGATTCTTCTTTCCTGCAGGTTGGCTGACTACCGTTTGATGTGAAATATTTTCCATAAAAACAACTCCTCTCGAATTTACAACTGTCTTTGACAACGCCATTATAGATGTATATGGGAGAAGTGAATAGAATTAGAAATTTATGTTTTATTTTTGTAACTTATGTTACTTTTCTTTATTATTGAACATATATTGGTACATCAAAACCGGTCTTCCTACAGCACGATACTGCAAAGTACCTTTTATAACACCTTGTTCTTCTAAATAATTTAAATATTTTTTTAGAGATATCCGTGATATTCTTGTCTGCGTTGTTAATTTTTTTATACTAAACATTCCTTCTTGTGATGCTACGATTTGTTTCACTGACAACAGCGTCTGTTTATCAATTCCCTTTGGACAGAAATTGGCAGATTGGTTTTTAGGAAATATCTTTTTATCTAATGTTGATTGTTCAACAGATATACTGGCATTTAATATTTCTATCCTATTTTTATAAGTATTTAATGCCAAAGCCATTCTTTCGAAAGTAAAAGGTTTAATAATATAATCAACAACTCCATGCGAAAGCGCAAATTTAACATCTTTAGCTGATTGAGCTGCCGTTACCATAATAACATCTATATGATTATATTCCCTTTTTACTTTTTCCAAAAAAGCAATACCGTCCATTTGAGGCATAAAGACATCTAACAAAATCAAATCAACATTATTGGATTTTTTCTTTAAAAAACTCATGGCATCAACACCATTATTTACACTTCCAACTAATGAAAAACCTTGAATTTTCATTAAAAAGGTTTATTAATTTCTGCTACCATAGGGTCATCTTCAATGATCAATACGTGAATCAAACTCATACTTCCTTTCTCGGAAATAATGTAACAACAAAAATCGTTTTATACATGTCGTCACTATCAAAGTTAATAGTTCCACTGTATTTCTCTACTACTTTTCCCACTAAAAATAGTCCAAACCCTCGATTTTCCCCTTTTGTTGAATACCCTTTCTGAAAAATAGTACTAAAATCAGGAGTACTAATTCCTCTGCCCGTATCAGATATTTGTATAAACCACTTATCCACCTCCTGTCGTACCAAAACATTTACGTTTTTTGTTTTAGTAAACTGTACTGCATCAATAGCATTATCAATTAAATTGCCAATAACCGTAACCAAACCATTTCTAAGATCATTATCCTTAATTTTAGGAATAATGATCTTACTGTCTAAAATTAAATTTACTCCCATTTCCCGACTGCGGCTTAGTTTACTCTGAAGGAATGAAGACATAATAGAATCATCAACATGTTTTTGTATCCATTTTATCTCATTCTCTTCCATGGTCGATAACTGCTGAATATATTCCGACAATTCTTGATACTTTTCATTAAGAATCAATCCATTTATGATATGTAATTTATTTCTAAACTCATGCGTTTGAGAACGTAATGCTTCAACATACCTTTTTACCCCGGTCAATTCTTCTGCAAGTTTTTTAACATCCGCTAAGTCTCTAAATGTAGCAAGAGATCCTATTATCTTTCCTTCAACAATTAATGGGCGCCTGTTAGTTAATATATATACATCGTTAATTTTTTGTTCTTGATCCATTTCCGCAGTACCAGAAAATACAACATCTGTCATCCGTGTATTGGGAATTACTTCTGCCGCATTTTTTCCTACTAATTCACCAACAATGCCTGCCTGACGAAATATACGTTTTGCTTCTTCATTGACAACAATTAATTTTCCTTCCATGTCAACAACTATAACACCTTCCCGTACCGATTGTATAACGGTGTTTCTTTCTACGGTAAGACGTGCAATAGCAAAAGGCTCCATCCCCAACAAAGTATGTTTAATATGAAGTGCAACAACAATGGCTAAGCCTACTCCACAAGCAAATACAACAATAAGAATTAAAAAAAATTGTATATTTCTTTTTAAAATTGCTTGCTGAACTTCATCCATAGATACACCCGTAACTACTGCACCTATGACACTATCCTCTTTATAAATAGGACAAAATGCCCGAATAGATTTTCCTAAAGTTCCCTCTCCTAATGAAGTATAACTAAATCCCTTCAATGCTGCAATTTCATCTCCCCCAACAATATGTTTGCCAATTAAATTAACATTAGGATGAGATAATCGATTTCCTTGTTTATCAATAACAACTATAAATTCTACACCCGTTTCCTTTTGCAATGCTTCCGTAAATTTTTGGACACAGGCATGTTGCTCTTTATTACTTATCGCATTAATTATTTCAGGAGAAATCGCTACCATTGAAGATATTGCTTTTGCTCTGTTTCCTATTTCATTTTGTACAGTTTTGTTTGCATTTGAACTCAAAAAATAAATGCAATACACAAAGAAGAAAGTAATATAACACTTACCAACAATACCAATTTTGTTTGCAGTTTCATTAAAATTCCCCTATATACTCAGTAATATTTTTCTTATTTTAATAATACTATATATAGTAATAATTGTCAGATTTATGTAAGTAATGTAAGTACATGATTTATATAAATTCTGATATAATTTATATAAAAAAGAGTTCATAAGGAGGGGACATACATTGTTTTTTATTCAGACAGTACCTATACAACTAGCTGGAGAACGAAAGAATATAGCAGATTTTGTTGCATCTTTCGGTCTCTCCTATAATGGCCCAATTGACTATTGTGTTGCTGCTTATAATGAACACAACGAACTGATGGCAACTGCTTCACTGCAACAATCTATCATAAGAAATATAGCCGTACGTCCTGATTATCAAGGGGAAGGCCTTGTCAGTATACTTATCAGCAATATTATATCTTACGCTGCATCAAAAAATATTTTTTATTTTCTAATATTTACTAAACCAACCTATATAGAACAATTTAAAGAAATAGGTTTTCATCTCTTAGCTACCGCTCCTCCTTATGCAGCATTATTAGAATACGGAATGAATGGTTTTTTTTATTGGTTAAAGCAAATCCAAAAATCAATTCCATCAGGAAAACCACATGCCGCCCTTATCATGAACAGTAATCCGTTTACAATTGGCCATTACTATCTTGCAGAATATGCCGCAAAAAGACATAGCTCTGTTATCATTTTTATTGTAGAAGAAAACAAATCACTTATTCCTTTTGTAAATAGATTTAATTTGGCAAAAAAAGATCTTGCCGATTTAAAAAATGTAATAGTTTTGCCAAGTGGTCCATATATTATATCCAATGCTACTTTCCCTGCATATTTTTTAAAAGAAACTGAGGCATTATCAGCTGAAACTCAATTAGATGCCACATTATTTGCAAAACAAATTGCACCTGCACTTCATATTACAGACCGTTATATAGGGGAAGAACCTTTTGATATAACAACCAGAGCATACAACAACGCTTTAAAAGAAATATTACCTAAAAATAATATTAATTTGCACCTTATCCCACGAAAAAATATCAATGGAAGCATTATCAGTGCATCCAAAGTACGTGCCGCTTGGAAAAAACAGGATTGGCAAGTAGTCAAAAATTACGTTTCCTCAAACACCTTGCAGTATCTGCAAAAAAATACACAGCTTATATATAAATAATATAAAATGCTTACTATAAGAAAGGAATTTTAATGCTTACTTTACAAGATATATTAGAATCAAAGGACCAACGTTGCAATCATAGAAATTTATTTCATCATAAATATCCAAATTCATGTATTATCAGTATAACTTTAAATATTCCAGGACCCATAAAAGATTCTGACTTATTACGTAAATTTTTTCAATCAGCAATGACTCATTTGCAAAAACTTTTTCCGCAACATACCGCTTCCACATACTATTATGAAAAAACAGGCCCTCATGGATTAATGGCAATTCCTCTTAATGCACTTGAAGTCAAAAAACAAACGGTGTATTTAGAAGAAAAATATACGTATAGTCGTTTATGGGATATTGACGTATATGATATAAATGAACAACAAATTTCTTCTGAAAAACGAAAAAATGGACGTCGTTGTCTTCTTTGTCAGCAACAAGCAGTTGTATGCATGCGTGAACATCATCATACTATGAAAGATATATTATATAAAGTAGATGACTTGTTATTACAATTTCAAGCAGATTCTTACAAAAATTTATCTCCTGTTGCAAAATTGATTGCACAGCATGCAACACGCGCCGCCTTATATGAGGCAGCCAGTTTTCCTTCTCCCGGACTAGTAGATCCCATTCATACTGGTTCGCATCACGATATGGATTTTTACACTTTTATTAATAGCAGTTGTTCTTTATATGACTGGTTTGGTTGTTTTGTAGAAGCCGGTATCCAGTATAGGGGAACACTTAAAGCTTTTTTTAAATTACTTAAAATTGTAGGAATAAATGCCGAACATTCTATGTATACTGCAACAAATCAAGTAAATACGCATAAAGGACTTATCTTTTCTATGGGACTTTTGTTGGGTTCAATTGGAAAAATATTACAAGAAAATCAACCGTTGTCATCATACACCATAATTTCTATGATAAAAAAAATATCGGCAGGGATTACCGTCGAATTAAAAAATGATAAAGTTCCTTCAACTTCAGGAGAAAAGTTTTATAAACTATACGGTATAACAGGAATTCGTGGTGAAGCAGAAAAAGGATTTCCTGCTATTTTCAATTATGGTCTTCCTACTTTAAAAAAAGAATTGGAATCAGGAGAACCGATTAATAAGGTACTTATACAGACTTTATTTACTATAATTTGCGTAACTGATGATACTACAATATTATGTCGACAACCTAATATTAATATTTTAAAAAAAGTAAAAAAACAAGCAAAAAATATATTAGATAATAAAACTTTCGAAAAAGAAAATTGGCAAAATCCGATTCAGCAATTAGATAAAGAATGGATTTCTTTAAATTTAAGTCCTGGAGGTTCTGCCGATTTATTAGCATTAACCTATTTAGTGTATGATTTATTATACGGACAATTACATAAGTTAATTTCTATATCTAAACATTAGTTTTATATAATAATTTAACTAACTATTATAGTAGTACCCTTATTTTAAGATCTTGATAACTATGTATAACTGGATATATCAAGGAAAGCTTTGCCTTAACAAAAAAATTATTGCCGCACAAAGAAAAACACCACTTTTCGCTAGAAAAACGTGGCAAATTTGCAGTAGGTCTATCAATTTCTGATCGATCAAGAGAGGTAAAAGGCCGACAGATAGTTGGACATTGGGAACTTGATTCTATGGTTTCAAACCGTGGGAAAAACAAAGGTTGCTTTGCTGCTTTTGTAGAGCGAAAAACTTATCTGTATACAGTTCTAAAAATGTCTGACCGTATTGCTCCTAGTATGCAAAAAGCGATTGAAGTCTTTTTACACGAACTGTCGCACTTCACTTGACAATTCGCCAATATAAAAAAATCATAGCAACTTTTATTTTTTCCAGAATAGACAATGGAATAAAACATAAATTGCTATGATATAATATTTTTTACATTAATGAGATAATGAAGGAGAGGCAGATACTGCATCTTTTTCTTTACGGCGTTCTAAACTTTCTTTATGTAATTGTTTTGCACCATGATGCGTTAGCAAACAAAACAATATGCAAAGAATAACTGCTGCAAAAAGAATATAGAAACCACCATCCCAGCCAATATGATCCACAGCCACCCCAAAAAGACTAGTCCCAATAGATGCCCCTACAACATAGCTCATAAAACCACGTAATCCAACAGCTGAACCAACCGCATATGATGGGACTATTTCCATAGTCTGCACGGAAGCTAAAAATTGAGGAATATAAATCAAACAACCCACAATTGCTGCAAAAATTGTGGTTGTCGCCAAAGACTCACTTTTCCAATAGCCAATAATACAGAAAAAGATAAGTATCATACTAATAATAGCCGGCGGCATCCGATATCCTTTAAAGAATTTATCAGAAATAACTCCTGCAAAAATCGTTGACGGAATAGCTGCCCATTCAAAAAATAAAAACGCAACAGCCATTTCTGCTTTAGTAAACCCTTTAACTTGTAATAAATAAATGGGAAGCCATGTTAACATACCAAAACGAACGGTATATACAAAAGTATCAACAAAAGATACAAACCAAGCATTTTTATTTGGGAGAACATAGGTTTTAAATAACTTCCATGCACTCATATTTTCTGGAGCTTCATCTTGATTTTTCTCCATCATGTCGATATTGTCATCTTCTGGCATAATATGCTGCAAATCAGGAAGTCCTTCATTTACAGGAGATCCTTTTACACAGTATAAAACAACAACAACCCCGATTAAAGCTACACAAGCTGGAACAATATAACTCGCTGCCTGCCAATTATCTTCACCAACTATAAAAAAACCAGCTGTAACAACAGGTGCTACAATACCGCCGCCAATATTATGAGATATATTCCAAAAAGCACCTACAATTCCTCGTTCTTTTTTAGGATACCATTTAGCCATAGATATAAAACAAGGTCCTACTCCCATACCCTGAAAAGTCCCTAATATAACAACTAATATAGTAAACGTCGTAAAATTAATACTAAATCCCATCAACACGTTAACTAATGCACATAAAATTAAGCCGAGAGCCATGAATTTCTTGGGATCTGCCTTGTCGGCCAAACTGCTCATATATCCTTTGCTAAGACCGTATGAAATCAGCATATAACTACTCAGCAATCCAATACTCGTAGCTGAAAGATTTAAATCAGCTTTTAAAAAAGGAGTAGACAACGCAAAATTATTTCGCACTACATAAAAACTGGCATATCCAATAATAATACCTATCAAAGTTAATAGCCTGTATTTTTTATACACGTCCATTACTTTATCTGCGGGTACTCGTACCGCAGATTTTTTTGGTTGTAAAAAGTTGAACATAGACTCACCTCATAGTAACTATAATATATACAGTAAAATTTACTTCCTTATAAGCGCGCTTTTCTATCTTTTTTTATTATAAAAAAATTATTAAAATTGCACTATCAGCGTAATTCTCAATTTACATAAGATTTTTCACTGTATACATCAGAATTTTTCTTAAAGCTATCCATATTCATAATAATATATATTTTATAATTCTGTTTTTAAAAGATTGTACTGCAAGGCCAATTTTACCAATTCATTTCGTTTTTTGCAGCCTAATTTTTCCATAATTTTTGTCTTATGTGTATCAATAGTTTTTACACTAAGATTCAACAACTTTCCAATCTCGGTGATAGTATAGCCATGCACCATATATTCAAATACTTCCAGTTCACGATGACTCAAGCATTTTACCGGATCTCGCCCATCTCCATCAAGTCCAGAAAACATAGATGTAAGAAGAGATTGTTCAGCATTTTTACTAAGATAAAAACGACCGGAAGCTACCGTACGCAACGCATCCAACAATTCATCATCCGCCGAAGCTTTTGGGATATACCCACTAGCTCCCAACAGCATCGCCTGCCGAATATAATTTTCATCTTCATGCATACTTAATATAAGAATCCGCAAGTCGGCACACATTCGTTTTGCTTGTTCAATAATTGCTAATCCTCCAACACCAGGCATAGAAAGATCCAATAACATAATCTCTACTTTATCCATGTACAATTTCTGCAAAGCTTCTTCTCCTGTAGCTGCTTCCATTGTTACGTTAAAATCGGTGTTGTTTTTTAATAATAATCGAATTCCTTTACGTATTAATGAATGATCATCTACTATCATTACGTTAAACATCCATATCCCTGCCTTTCGTTACAGCTTTTAATTGAATACGATATACTGTCATCCATTCGGGTTTTTCTGATGTAATTTGCATCGTTCCTCCCAATATCTGTATACGTTCCTGCATGCCATAAATTCCTAAATGATTTGTCTGCCGTGCTTTTTTAATAATTTCTTCT
>Ga0268359_10004_pt1 | contig 15703 bp, 19 predicted proteins | sample BioMet11_FD_194416 | JGI IMG/M metagenome (GOLD analysis project Ga0268359, IMG submission 194416) | Sewage microbial communities from Oakland, California, United States - Biofuel 11 (PacBio Assembly) | ecosystem: Engineered > Wastewater > Sewage > Unclassified | place: USA: California | collected...
ATTTATTATCTATGTACCGCATAAGCGTACTATTATGATGGATGGATTAGATACATTGGGTATTTCTCATACTAATCCACAAGGTGCATATTATATTCTTTTAGATATATCAGAATATGGTTTTGATAATGATTTGGAGTTTTGTGAACTTTTGGCTCGTGATGTTGGTGTAGGTGCAGTTCCTGGTTCTTCTTTTTTTAAGGAACCGGTATATAATTTAATTCGTCTTCATTTTGCTAAGAGTGATCAAACATTATATGAAGCTTTAAATCGATTAGAAAAAATGAAAAAAATTATTCAAAAAAGAAAATAGCTTTTTTAAATATAGAATGATAGAATATCTTGTATTTATTCTATAAAGATATTATTTTGAAATTTTTCTTTTATGAGGTGACTTATTTTGGATATACAAAAGAGAAGACCTATGTGGGTTGAAATAGATTTGGATGCTTTAGATAATAACATGAAGGAAATTCGACGTATTGTTAGTCCTAATACGTTAATTACAGCTGTAGTAAAGGCAGATGCATATGGTGCTGGTGCTGTAGTTGCATCAAAGGAATTATTGTCCAATGGGGCCGATTCGACTAGCTGTATCTGTATTAGATGAAGCAGTGGAATTACGACAAGCGGGGAATTACCAGCTAAAATACTTATTTTGGGTTCTACAACCGGTAAAAAGAGCAGAAGAATTAATTAATTTTGGGTAGATTGCCGCTGTATTTCATTATGAAGATGCTCTGGCTTTCTCAAAAGAAGCTGTGCGTCAGAATCGTCCTGTTAGTTTGCATATGCTGTTGATAGCGGTATGGGACGTATTGGGTATAGACCTACAGAAGAAAGTATCAAAGAAATAAAAAAATAAGCAAATTACCTAATGTTATTTTAGAAGGAATATTTACACATTTTGCAGTTGCTGATATTCAAAATAAAGCATATACAAGAGAACAATATAAAAATTTAAATGGATATGCCAACGGTTGAAAGAGGAAGGGGTGTCTATTCATATTCATCATTGTTTGTAATAGCGCAGCTATTCTTGATTTGCCAGAATTTCATGATGACATGGTACGAGCTGGAATTATTATGTATGGTTTAGCACCTTCTGATGAAGTAGATATTAAAAGATTTAATCTTAAAACAGTTATGTCGTTAAAATGTTGTGTAGATCATATAAAAATTATTGATGCAGGGGAAGTGTCAGTTATGGTCGAAAATTTATTGCTGAAAGCCTACGCGCATAGCTTCTCTTCCGGTAGGGTATGCAGATGGCTATACCCGTATGCTTTTCAAATAAGGCGGAAGTATTAGTTCATGGAAAAAGAGTTCCTCAGGTAGGTAATATATGTATGGATCAATGTATGATTGATGTCACAACTGTTCCTGATATAAAGATAGATGACGAAGTTGTTTTATTTGGCAAACAAGAGGGGACAGAACTTCCAGTTGAAGAACTTTCAAACATATTGGGAACTATTAATTATGAAATTATTTGCATGTTAGCCAGACGTGTGCCTCGTGTTTATACGAGAAATGGAAAAGTAGTAGCTAATCGAGAATATTTGCAGGATTAATCAAAAATTTTAACATTTTTAATATGCAAGTAATATAAAAAAAAGACAGCAGACTATTAAAAATAGATACTGTCCTTTCTTTATATAGGAGATTGTTATGTTATTGATACTATTTATTTTTTAATTTTTCTACAGCAGTTTGTATACGGTAACAAGCAGTTTTTATTTCTTTCATTACTGTTTGCAAAAGACATACGGATATAACCGGCACCGTTGGAACCAAATACAGTTCCAGGGACAAGTGCTACATGTGCCGTATGAAGAAAATAACTTGCTGCTTCTTCAGAAGTCATTCCAAGTTTTTTTATATTTAAAAATAAATAAAAAGCACCTTGTGGATTGGTACAACTGATTTCCTTCTATTTTATTTAAGTTTTGTACAAGATAGTCTTTTCGCTGTTGGTATGCAGCTACCATTTTTTTCAACCTCGTCATGTTCTTCTGTCAGTGCGGTTATGGCAGCATCTTGTACAAATGTAGTGGCACAAGAATTCATATGACCATGCAACTTATTAATGTCCGGCATAATTTCTTTAGGTCCGGCAATGTAACCAAGACGCCATCCGGTCATAGAATATGCTTTTGAAAAACCGTTTGAGTGTTAAGGTACGTTCTTTCATATGAGGAAAAGAAGCAATACTATAATGCGTTGCCTTATCAAACAAAATACGTTCATAAATCTCATCAGTAATAACTATTAAATTGTATTGTATTGCAAGTTGTGCTATATGTTGTAAGGAATCATAAGTAAGTATGCTTCCTAATGGATTATTAGGTGAAATAATAACAATAGCTTTTGTTTTTTTAGTGATTTTATTTTCTATTTCAGTTATATCCGGCTGATAGTTGTTTATTTCCAGTAAGGAATAATCTATGGTTTTTGCTCCTAATAAATGAGGAATATTTAAATATGGAGGATATACAGGATTTGGAATAAGAACTTCATCTTCCTTATCAAGTAGTGCAGCATATACAGTAAAAATGCCAGCAGATAAGCCAATGGTAACAACAATTTCATCTGTAGAATAAATAAGATGATTTTCCTTCTCTAATTTTTTTTGAGATAGCTTTTCTTAAATCTAATAGACCGGCACCGACTGTATAAAATACATGTCCGTCTTTTATACTTTGAATACATGATTTTTTTATATATTCTGGTGTATCAAAATCAGGCATACCTATTTCCATATGGATAATGTGCTGGCCCTGTGATTCTAATTCTTTTGCCTCCGCTTGTACTTTTCGGATTCCTGATATGGGGAATGCTTTCATTCTTTTAGCTAATTTTTCTTTTAACACATATATACCTCCTTTTTATAAAAAAAACAAAGAAATTGTTATAGAATATCTCTCTTTGTTCATAGTTAAAATATATTATTTTATATAAAACAGTATCATGTTAAAGGATATTAGTCAATAAAAACAGTATGTATTGTATAAAAAATGTTAAAGTTGGTGATTAAAAACAGTAGAAATTAAAATCAAGTATTATATTTTTTATTGAAGGAGGAGTTGCAGGAAGAAGGAAAAAAAGATACTATACTATTAATAAACTATTTAATGTAAACTGCACAAACCAATAGTGTGCATAACTGCAGTATTCATCAGCGTTTCGTAGTATAATAAGTGCATGAGTATGGTGGAAAACAGCTCAAAATCCTTGCACACAGGTGACGTAAAATGTATAAAACTCCTTCTAAACAACTTTCCTTCGAAGATTTTAATCAACCCTTGGGATTACAAATGGATCCGAACAATCGTTGGATCAAGAAAGCAGAATTCATCCCGTGGGATTTGGTAGAAAAGAAATATAAAAAACTGTTCAAAGGATTCAAAGGACATGTAGCCAGCCTGCCAGAATGGCACTAGGCGCGTTGCTCATTCAAATTGAATACGGGTACTCGGATGAAGAAACCGTCGAACAAATCAAGGAAAACCCCTATTTGCAATATTTCTGCGGTTTGCTTGGCTATGAATATAAAGCGCCGTTTGATGCGTCTGCCATGACACGGTTTCGTAAACGCCTGACGCCGAAACGGTTGGAAGCCATCAACAATTTCATTATCCAACAGGCAGAAACTGCCAAACAAGCGCCGCAGCACACCGAAAAAGACACAGACAAGAAAGATGACTCTCATCATGATGATACGCCGCCGTCTATCTCCGACAAGGAAGGGACGCTGATTGTTGATGCTACCTGTGCGCCATCTCGTATCAAATATCCCAGGGATATGGAATTGTTGAATGAAGGACGAGAAAAGCTGGAACATATCATCACTGTGCTGCATACTCCCACCGATGGAAAGAAAACCGCGGACCTATTGCCGGAAAGCCCGGAAGGACTATTTGAACATCGTCCGCTCCAAGAAAAACAAGGCGAGGAAACTGCGGCATGGCATTCGCAAGCAATTGCAATACATTGCTAGAGACCAACGGTATATCGCCAATCTGTTACAAGACGGCAGACAGCTGGCACACAAGTATCAACAACAGCTAGTCGTGATTCAACAGATGTATGCACAACAGAAACACATGTATGATCATCATATTCATCGCATCGAACACCGCATTGTGAACTTACGGCAGCCTTTTCTGCGGCCAATTGTGCGTGGCAAAGTCAAAGCGCCTGTAGAATTTGGCGCCAAACTGGACATCAGCGTCGTGAACGGCATGGTACGGTTAGAACAACAGAGTTTTGAAACCTATAATGAAAGCACGTTGCTGCCACAAGAAATCGAACGATACCATGAACGGTATGGTCATTATCCAGAACGGGTGTTGGCCGATAAGATTTACCGCAACCGTCTCAACCTGGCATATTGTAAAGAAAGAGGTATCCGGTTGTCGGGACCTGTTTTGGGACGTCCCAAGAAAGATGCTGTCAGAGACAGACGGTTGGAATACAAAGACAATTGTGATCGCGTGGAAGTAGAACGCGCCTTCAGCTTAGCAAAACGTCGGTTTGGCCTTAGCCAAATCAGAACATATCTGAAAGAAACGACACAGAGCGTGATCGCGCTGTCTATTTTGGCACTGAACCTGGGAAAACTCCAGGCTATTCAGTGTACGCCAATTTTATTTTACATACATTTACTACTGTGGAAAGTAAAACGGGCCTTAAAATGGCTGCCGTGTCAAAAAGTGGCTTTTGCGCAGTAGACATTATTTATATATCGAATAAGGATGTGATTTATAGTGGAATACTCCCTAGGTGAAGAAATATTGGTTATCTTATTGCTTATTGTTGCCAATGGGGTTTTTGCTATGTCAGAAATGGCTATCGTAAGTTGTCGTAAAACAAGGTTGGAATCTATGGCTGATGAAGGCAGCGGAAGCGCTGCTGTTGTATTGAAATTAAGAGAAAATCCTAATAAAATGTTTTCGACGATTCAATTTGGAATAACGCTTATTAGTCTTTTAACAGGGGTATATGGCGGAACGGCTATGGCTGGTCCTTTATCTCATTATGTAGAAAAAATTACTTTTTTACAAGGGCATGCATATACGATAAGTATGATTATTATTGTAACTGGCATCACATATTTTACTTTGGTTATAGGTGAATTGGTTCCAAAAAGGATTGCTATAGATAATCCAGAGCGTATCGCTTGTATTATTGCTCGTCCTATGTTGTTTTTTTCACGTGTATGTACACCTATTGTTTGGTTTTTATCTGCTTCTACCTCTTTTGTTACTGCTTTTTTGGGAACTAAAAAAGTTAAAGATATACCTGTTACAGAAGATGAGATAAAACTTCTTTTAGAACAAGGAGCAGAATTGGGAGCTTTTGAAAAAGAAGAACCGGAACTTGTTGACCGAGTATTTAGATTAGCGGATATGGATGCTAGTGATATTATGACTAACCGTACACAAGTTGATTGGATTGATATAGAAGATACTGAACAGGTAATTATGAAAGAACTTTTGGATGCTAATCATTTTCGGTTGCCTGTAGGCAGAGGTTCTCTAGATGAATTTCTTGGCTTCGTATCTATTAATGACATGTTTATTACGTATTATGATACGACAAAAGAAAAAAAAATAATACACATACATGCATTATTAGAAAAATGTGTTCATCGACCTATGTTTATTCCTGAATCTATGGATATAATGAAAGTTGTTCATTCATTTAAAGAACAGGGGGTACATGAAGCTGCCGTTCTTGATGAATATGGTAATTTTAGTGGCATATTAACTCTTCATGATGTATTGGAAGAACTTGTTGGCATTATGCCAGCAGGTGAGGAAGAAAAAAGAGAAGAACAAAATCGCATTATTCAGAGAGGACCTAATGAATGGCTGATGGAAGGATTACTTACAGTAGAAGAATTTAAGGATTTTTTTGATATTGATGAAAAATTACCAGAAGAAGATGAAGATCTTTATAAGACTTTGGCTGGATTGGTTACATATGGAATGGGGCGGATACCGAAAGAAACAGATATCTATATTTGGAAAGAGTTTACTTTTGAAGTTATGGATATGGATAATCTTCGGGTTGATAAATTATTAGTTACAAGAAAAGAAAAAGAAGAAGAATAAGAAAAAAAATTTCTCTGCGGTGTTTTTTACACCGCAGAGAAATTTTTTTCATTTATTCTGATTTAGTAGAACGTAAAAATAATTTTTCTAATTGTCTTCTAGGATCAGTATGATTGTAAATAATTTCATATACGGTCTTGCTGATAGGAAGTTCTACATGATATGTTTCAGAAAGATCCATTAATGCTTGAACAGTATATACCCCTTCAGCTAGTTTATGAAAAGGTTTTCCAAGAATTAAATCTTCACCAAAACGGCGATTATTACTATGTTCAGAAAATAAAGTTGCTTCGTAATCTCCTAGATGACTAAGTCCATAAACAGTCATAGGATTTCCTCCCATTGCTTCAATGAGACAGGATAACTCATGAGTTCCCCGAGCCATAAGAGCTCCTTTTAAACTACTATATCCAATACCATCTAGCATACCGGCAGCTAAACCAATTACATTTTTGGCTGCTGCACCGATTTCAATGCCTAATAAATCTTTTCCATAATAAAAACGAATAAGAGGACTGGAAAAGGCATGTATAAGATATTTTGTAAGAGTAGTATCAAGAGAAGACATAATCATACAATTTGGCATGCCAAATAAAAAATCCTGTACATGTCCTGGGCCAACCCAGACAGCAATGGGAGAGTTCATACCGATTTCTTCACTTAGGACCGTTGTAAGTCTTTTGCCGCTGCCGATTTCCAATCCTTTCATGCAGAGAACAAAAGGTACGGTTGACGTTATATTCGTAGAAGAAATCTGTTTTCCCAAAATTCTTAATTGTTGAGAATTAATAGAAATGACACAAATATCTGCTTCTTTTAAAGCTGTTTTTAAATTATGAGTTAAATGAATATCTGAAGAAAGTGTTAGATATTCATTTTTTCTTGTTTTTTCAAGTTCTTGATAATGGGGAGAATTTTCACGTCCCCAAATTAGTACATCGTGACCGATATGATGTGCATACCAGGCAATAAAGGTACCCCAACGACCACACCCTAATACTGAGATTTTCATAAAAAAAACTCCTTAATGAAATATAATGATAATAAATGCATATATAGAAGAGTAAGAAAAATTTCAGTGAAAAGATTTCCTTACTAAAATTTTTTAGATTAATAGAGAATTAACTCACTAATGTCTTTAGCAGTAATCCCATTCATATATTTTCCTATATCAAGCAGTGATAACGTTTCAAACAGATGTTGATCAAGGGGGAGTTCTTGCATAGCTTCTTCTAATTCTGAAAGATCTTCGTTTCCAAAAAAATCACCAAAAAATCGGATCGTTTTGATACGTGCTTTTTCAGATTGAATATAAACACTAACTAATCCTGCAGAAAATTTTTTTTCTTTTTTCATATTATATGAAGGAGACGTTCCATAATTCCATTCCCATGTGATATATTTTTTATTTCTTAATTCTTGTATTTCGTATAATTGCTTTTCTGTAAAAAGTAATGAATGCATAATATTTGCTGCAAAAACTTCACTTTTTAGCAAGTTTTAAAATTGTCCATTGTAATAGGAGTCGTTGTATTGGCATTGATGCAAGTAACGCGGCTGTGTACAGATTTAATTCCTCTTGATTCATATTTTGCAGGTTTGACACGAAGAGCATCGGCTACATTCGTCAGATTGGAATCTAGCATAATACAGCCATGATGAAGTAATCGTCCTTTTTTTGCATATTGGGAATTACCAGAAAATTTCATACCTTCAATGGTCAGATCATTACGACCAGAAAATTCTGCTTGAATTCCTATTTTTTTCAAAGCATTAATAACCGGAATGACAAATACTTTAAAATTAAAATCCGGTGCTTGGTTTTGGTCTACAATAAACGTGAAATTAAGATTTCCTTTATCATGATATACGGCACCGCCACCGGAGAGACGACGGGCAACATGAATATTATGAGCATCAACAAAAGCTTGGTTTACTTCTTCTGCGGTGTTTTGATGTTTGCCTATGACAATGGTATTGTCATTTTGCCAAAGAATAAAATATTGTTTGTTTTTATCCATTTTTTCAAAAACATATTCTTCCATGGCTAAATTAAAATATGGATCTGTACTGGGTGATTCAATGAAATTCATATAATTAATACCCGCCTTTCTCTATATTCTGCATAAATTACAATTTTGATTATAGCATGTTAATTAAAAAAATAAAATAAATTTAGATGCTTTTTGATTTATGGTATATGGAATTGAGCAATATATTATGAAACCGTATATAGGCCGGTGTCCTCTTATTATACAAACTTCTATATGGGATGTTTTTTATGTAATAAGTAAAATTGTAATAAATATTTTCAATCTAATGGAATAAGTATGGTTATATTTTCGAAACTTATTTTATACGAGAAAATAACCTTTCGTAAAGGAGTATCTGCTCTAATAACAACGGTAGGAGTATTTTTATTGTAGGATTAGGACAAGTTAATTAGGTTCTTTCATTCTTATTTCTGTTTTTATAAAAAAATACGTTTTAAGCGGATTAGGCTTAAAACGATTTTTTTATTTTAAATGCTCTATAACTGCATCCCTATATTGTTCAGTGGAAGCATTTCCACCTAAGTCAGGTGTTATGTATTGTTTTTCGGAGAGTACTTCGTCTACAGCCATACGAATATGAGCGGCGATATTATTTTTGCCGATATGTTCTAAAAGCATACAGGAAGACCAAAGAAGTGCTGTAGGATTAGCAATATGTTTTCCTGCAATATCAGGAGCGCTGCCATGAACGGCTTCAAACATGGCGTATCCAGTTCCAAGATTACTGGAGGGAAGCAATCCAAGACCACCAATGAGCCCGCTTGTAAGATCGGAGACAATATCACCGTATAAATTAGGCATTACCATGACATCAAACGATTCAGGATGCATTACTAATTGCATACATACGTTATCAACAATTTTATCATCACTTTCAATTTGAGGATATAAGGCAGCCATTTTTTTAAATATAGATAAAAACATGCCATCACTTAATTTAAGAATATTTGCCTTATGTACACAAGTGACTTTATGACGGTCATGGGATAAGGCATATTCAAAAGCATCACGAATAATACGTTCACTTGCCTTACGGGTGATAATTTTAATGGCGTGGACGGTATTTCATCAATTTGCTTTTCTATGCCGACGTAAAGGTCTTCCGTATTTTCTCGAAAGGTAACAATATCTACATTAGGAAAAGGAGTGGATACAGCGGCATTTGCTTTAGCCGGACGGATATTTGCATAGAGATCATATTTATTGCGCAGCGTAACATTAAGAGAACGAAATCCTTTACCGATAGGAGTGGTGATAGGTGATTTTAAAAGAACTTTATTTTTTTCAAATGAAGTAAATGCCGCTTCTGGAATAAGAGCACCATTTTTTTCATATTCTGCGGCTCCAACATTAAATATTTCATATGTTATACCTGAATGAGCAGCATCTAATATTGTTAGGACAGCATCCGTGATTTCAGGACCTATGCCATCTCCTTTAAATACAGTAATTGTTGTCATAGTTATCGTTCCTCCATAGGAATATAATCCATTAAATCTCCCACATATTTTGTAGCAGGCCGTACGATACGATCATCATAGAGTTTATTTTCAATATTATGAGCCAGCCAGCCTACGAGACGGCTGATTACAAAAAGTGGTGTAAATAGATCACGCGGAATACCCAGCATAGCATACGCAAGACCACTATAATAATCTACATTGCTGCACATATTAGCACCTTTTTCCTCTGAAAGGATTTGGACGGCTATTTTTTCGAAACGTTGATAGAAGTGAAAAATATCTTCCATTTTTTTTTCTTTAGCTACGGTTCCGCAAAAGTGACGAAGAATCTCTGCACGTGGATCGGATAAAGTATATACGGCATGGCCGAATCCATAGACAAGGCCGCTATGATTCTGAAAATCTTTATTCAAAATACGATGAATAACATCGGTAATCTGAGAATCCGTAGCTTTTGTTCCTATCGTATCAATAACTCTTTCCATCATTTCAGATACTTTAACATTAGCGCCGCCATGACGTGGTCCTTTTAGAGCGCCGATAGAACTAGCCATGGTAGAATATAAGTCGGTATCAGTGGATGCTACAACAACATTGGTAAACGTTGAATTTGTACCACCGCCGTGATCGGCATGAAGAAATAACATTACATCGAGAAGACGGGATTCTTTAGCGGTGAATTTACTATCTGGACGAAGCATATAGAGAATGTTTTCTGCTGTAGAATAGTCTTTACGCGGATAATGGATAATCAGACTTTGTCGATTATAATAATGAATTTTCGACATATAAGCATAACAAGCAATAGACGGAAGTTTGCTCATAATATTAAGACCCTTGCGAAGTGTTTGATAAACATCTGTATTATCGGGATCCGGATCATAATTATATAATGTCAACAGTGCATGCTGCAGCTTGTTCATAAGATTTTTTCCGGGATTATGAAGTAAATTAGCTTCTAAAAAATCATCGGGAAGATCATATCCTTCTTGTAAAACAGTACAAAAGTGTTTCAATTCATTCTTTGTTGGCAAATAACCGAAAAGAAGCAAAAAGGATGCTTCCTCATATAAATATCCGTGATCGCGGTCATTTTTAACCAATTCACGGATATCAATGCCACGGTAATATAGTATACCGTCTATATCTACTTTGTGCCCATCTTCTGCACGTTGATATCCGACAACATCGGCAACACGCGTCAAACCGACTAATACGCCGGTATGATCTTCGTTGCGCAGTCCCCGTTTTACGCCATATTTTTTATACCATTGTGAAGGAATATTGGTATAATTTTGAGATTTGCCGTAAAACTGCGCTAAATAGATGTTTTTATCCATTGTACAGATGCCCCTCTCTTGTTATGTAATAAAAAAAATGAAATAGTTTTAATATTCGTGAAAATTCATAAATACTCAATTTAAAAATGTCTTTTCAGAGAAGATTAAAATGTGATGAATATAAGATATTATAGCATAATTTAGGTAAATGTAAAGAAAAATGAAAAATAAAATCAGAAAATAGGTACAGAAACAGCCAAGTATAATTATGTTGTAATATGAACTTTATTACAATAAATTTCATATTATGAAAATGAATTACTGAAATTCGTAATTAGAAATAGATAATGCTGTTTAACAGTAGGAATATAGAGTATAAAGGACTGTTTTTCTTGCATAACTAAGATGGATTTGATAGACTTTATGGTAAGATATAAATTTATATTAAAGTGATTGATTACTATTTTATAGAGGATATATCAGCTTTTCAGTCTTATGTATATAACGTAATAAATAAATTTTAGTAGGGGGGATATACATGGTGAATTTGTATGAAGGCGGCGCGTATCTGATTAACGGGATTAAAATGATATCAGAGAGGGATACAACTAAGATACAGTCTCTTACAGGAAGAACGGTATCCAAGGAAAAAGCAAAAAAAGGTACAATCACATATTCTTTATTACAAGCGCATAATACATCAGATACTATAGATACGTTGAAAATAAAATTTGATGCAATGGCTTCTCATGACATAACTTTTGTGGGTATTATACAAACAGCAAGAGCTTCAGGGATGGAAAAGTTCCCATTGCCGTATGTATTGACGAATTGCCATAATTCGTTGTGTGCTGTTGGCGGAACTATTAATGAAGATGATCATGTATTTGGTTTATCTGCTGCTAAAAAATATGGCGGTATTTATGTTCCGCCTCATATGGCTGTTATTCATCAGTATATGCGTGAAACGATGGCTGGCTGTGGAAAAATGATTCTTGGTTCTGATAGTCATACACGGTATGGAGCACTCGGTACGATGGCTATGGGGGAAGGCGGCGGTGAGTTAGTAAAACAGCTTCTTGGTGATACGTATGATATTACCTATCCGGAAGTGTTGCTGTTATCTTACGGGAAAACCTAATCCTGGCGTGGGTCCTCAGGATATAGCGATTGCTATTATTGGAGCTGTATTTAAAAATGGATATGTAAAAAATAAAGTCATGGAATTTGTAGGTCCTGGAATAGCATCAATGACGACCGATTATCGTAATGGTATTGATGTTATGACAACAGAAACGACATGTCTTTCTTCTATTTGGTGTACGGATACTGATACAAAACAATTTCTTGCAAAGCACGGACGGGTGTCTGATTATCAAGAATTAACACCATCTGAAATAGCGTATTACGATGGGGTTATAGCCATAGATCTTTCTACGATTAAACCAATGATCGCTATGCCGATGCACCCCAGTAATTCTTTTGAAATAGATGAACTTAATGCAAATCTTGAGGATATCATGTATGAAACAGAAAAAAATATTAAATCTCGTTTTTCTAATGCAGATATTCATTTCAGTTTAATGGATAAGATTATTGAAGGTAAACTTCATGTACAACAGGGAATTATTGCTGGTTGTGCCGGCGGTTGTTATACAAATATCATGGAAGCGGCTCATATTCTTAAAAATGCAAATTGTGGAAATGACGTATTTACACTGGACGTATATCCATCGTCGCAGCCTCTTTTTATGGATTTGGTAAAAAAAGGAGCTATTTCTAAACTTATGGCTTCTGGTGCTATTGTTAAAACGGCATTTTGCGGTCCCTGTTTTGGAGCAGGAGATACTCCTGCAAACAATGCATTTAGCATACGCCATACAACCCGAAACTTCCCAAATCGAGAAGGGTCTAAACCTGGATCAGGTCAATTTTCTGCAGTTGCTCTTATGGATGCGCGTTCGATTGCAGCTACAGCAGCTAATGGAGGAGTTCTTACCGCAGCGACTGCATATGCAGACGAGTATAGTGTACCGGAATATGATTTTGATGATAGTTCCTATAAGATTCGTGTATATCAAGGATTTGGCAATGCACAACCACATAGTGAATTGATTTACGGTCCTAATATTAAAGATTGGCCTGAACAGATTCCTTTATCTGATAACATACTTCTCAAGGTTTGCTCAAAAATTATGGATTCTGTTACAACGACAGATGAATTAATTCCTTCTGGAGAAACATCATCGTATCGTTCTAATCCATTAAGTTTGGCAGAATTCACATTATCTCGCCGTGATCCGGATTATGTAAATAAAGCAAAAAAAATTGGTTTTGTGGAAAAAGAACGAAGAGACGGAAAAAATATTTTTGCTGCTGATGTTGACTTACAAAGAATATATACTAAACTTAAAGAAACGTTTGATACTATAGATATTGCTTCCATAGAAATAGGAAGCGTAATTTATTGTGTAAAACCGGGAGATGGCTCTGCTCGGGAACAAGCTGCCAGTTGTCAACGCGTATTAGGAGGCCTCGCTAATATTTGTGAGGAATATGCTACCAAACGATATCGTTCTAATGTGATTAACTGGGGAATGCTTCCTTTTCAGATGAAAGAAAGTCCTTCTTTTGAAGTGGGAGACTATATTTATATTCCGCATATCCGAAAAGCCTTAAATGGTGATATGAAAAGTATTAAAGCGTATAGTATAGGAGATAAAATCAAGGAAATATCATTATATATTACGGAAATGACAGCTGAGGAAAAGAAAATTGTAAAAGCAGGTTGTTTAATTAATTATAATCGGAATAGATAATGTAATATAAAAAATACCGCACTCTTATGTACTGATCCCCATAAGCTAGATTTCTAGGTCTAATTTTATGGGAACACTACAATCTTGAGTGCGGTATTTTTATATAAAGTATAAGAATAATTCTTACTATTTTTTACATGAATATCCTAGTATATAGCAGTATAATTCCTATTGTTATGTTTCCTATAATTTTTGTTATAATATATATATAATATACATAAAATAGTAGAGGATTGTGCGTTATGAACAGAAAAGCAATATATATTGGCAGTATTATAGTTATAATACTGATACTATTAGGTTTTTGGGGATATTATACAAAACATAATACTATCATTGATTTTAATAAAACAGAAGCCATTCCAGAGTATCAAGTAAAAAATAAAGAAGTACCTTTACGAATTGCGATGGTTTCTGTTTTAAGTCATGCTGATACAGCTAAATATCAAAATCAGTTAGCAGATAGTATTGGTAGATTGCTTAATCGTCCGGTACTGGTACTGCGCCGCAAAAGTTATGCTGAAATTAATCAATTATTAAACAAAGGGGATGCAGATATTGGTTTATTATCAACGGGAGCCTATTGTGTATATGGCAAGAAAGAAGAATTGACACTGTTAGCGATGCAGCAAAGAAATAATTTACCATATTACTACAGTTATATTATTGTTCCAGCTGATAGTACGGATTATACTTTTGAAGATCTGCGGGGAAAAAATTTTGCTTATGTCGATCCGTTGAGTTATTCGGGATTTTTTTCAGTGCAGGCTCGATTGCAAAAAATAGGTATAACACAGGATGTATTTTTCAATTCTTATTCTTTTACCTATAGTCATGATGCATCTATTCGTGCAGTAGCTAAAAAATTTGTTGCAGGGGCAGCTATTGATAGTCTTGCTTATGATTATTTGTTGAAATATCGTCCTCAAATTGCCAGCAAGATACGTATTATTGAAATTCTTCCACCTAGGGGAACGGGACCTATTGTTGCTCGTAAAGGTTTGATCGACGAAAAAAAAATACAGCAGGTTTTGCTGCATATACACGAGGATAAAACTGCAAAAGATGCGTTGGATCATCTTTTGATCGATAAGTTTATTTTACCAGAACCGTCTCTTTATCCTACCATAGATTGGTATGAGAAGGAGGTGGGATAAATGGGATGGTTTGCCAAATTAAATATTGCTAGTAAATTAAGTGTGATGGTAGCAAGTGTTATTTTTGTTTTTAGTCTTTTATCGGGTTTTATTTATGGAGTTCTTTGTCAGAAGTTATGCGTCAAGATTTAGAAGCTCGCGGAAAATCTATTGCTATGGAAATATCTCAGCTTAGCAGTGAGCCTATACAAATGGGTAATTTATATGCTTTGGAAGAATTAATTTATATGGCGAAAAATAATAATGAATTTGTGGAATATATATTTATTGTAGATCCTAATCAGAAAATTATGGCGCATACTTTTCGAAATGGTATTCCTGAAAACTTTTTCCGATACATACGTATATTCAAAAAAACAGCACAGAAAATGATATTTTAGAGTTTGAAAGTAATATAGGACAAATTGATGACATCATTTGTCCTATTGAAGATGGTTCGTTAGGATATATAAGATTGGGTGTTAATGAAAAAGCGCTGATTATGATGTTGGCTAAGAATTTCTTTAAACTTGTATGTATTACGTTAGCCGTTGGATTATTGGGTGCTTGGTTTGTTTATAAGCTAGCTCATATTTTTACCCGTCCATTGGAAAAATTGATTCACCGGGCAGAAACTATTTCTGCAGGTGGATTTCCGAGTCATCCGTTAACGGTGCGTTCAGGAGATGAATTCGGACGATTGACGATGGCTATGAATAATATGGCAGGGTCATTACAAGCGGGGGAAATAGAACGTAAAAAATTATTAGGACATTTATTAAATGTTCAGGAAAATGAACGGAAACGAATTTCCATGGAAATTCACGATGAA
>Ga0268359_10503_pt1 | contig 15658 bp, 20 predicted proteins | sample BioMet11_FD_194416 | JGI IMG/M metagenome (GOLD analysis project Ga0268359, IMG submission 194416) | Sewage microbial communities from Oakland, California, United States - Biofuel 11 (PacBio Assembly) | ecosystem: Engineered > Wastewater > Sewage > Unclassified | place: USA: California | collected...
ATGGAAGATAAAATTTTAACCTTACTAAAGAAATTAATTGCTCTCCCCTCTACTACCGGTTCTACCAAGGAACAACAGATAGAGACTTTCTTATGCGATTATTTAGCCCATATTCCTTATTTTAAAGCTCACAAGACGAGCTGCGGGCAAATTCCTATCCCCGACGACGCTTACGGTCGTAGCATAGTTTACGGTTTTGTACAGGGAGCTACTAACAATACTGTCATCCTGCTTAATCATCATGACGTAGTAGAAACAGCTTGCTATGGCAAGCTTAGCTCTGCTGCCTATAATATGGAGAAAATAACTAAGTTACTCTGCGAGGACAGCTCCCCTGCCAGCCAAGATTTTAAGAGCGGGCAATGGTTGGGCGGCCGTGGCAGCTGTGATATGAAGGGAGGCATGGCCGCTCAGCTGTGCTTCTTGAATGAATACGCTAAGAATCCCTGCCAAGGCAGCTTGCTCTTTCTTTCCGTAGCAGATGAAGAATCTTTTTCTGCCGGCATGAGAGAGGCAATCAGTTTTTTAACCAAACTGCAAAAACAAAACAAATTAGAATATCGTCTGGCCATCAATAGCGAACCCAATAACCGCATCAAACGTAAACAAATTGTTCCCGTAGGCAGCGTGGGTAAACTTTTGGCCACTGTAGTAATCCAAGGCAAAAGCGTCCAACTGGGCGAGTATGCCCACGGCCTTAATCCTTTAGGCCTTTTGGCGCATTTAGTTGCCGCCACAGAGGGGAAAAACACTCTCAGGGAAACTTACCTGGGTGAGAAGACAATTCCGCCTGTATGGCTAAATATGAGGGACAGAAAAGAAAACTACGATTTTTCTCTGCCTGCCAGAGCTGCCGGATACTGTTCTTTTCAAACCTTCGCTAAAAATCCTGACGATATTTTAGCACTGCTAAAAGACAAGCTTGCTGCTGCCGCAAAAAAGCTACAGCAAAACACAGACAGCTGCTGAAGAGTTCCCTGTTTATACCTATAGTACTTTTCTAAAAAAACTACAAAAAAAACCTGGCTTTGCTACCTGGCAAAGAAAGACCTTAAAACTCTTAACAACTACTATCGCACAAGAAAAGCTCAGCTATCCTGAGGCAACACTTCGTTATTTGACAGCTGCTTTAGATTTTAGTGGTATCACCGATCCTTTGGCGCTTTTAGCCTTTGCTCCTCCCTACTATCCACCTACCAATAGCAAGCTGATGAAGAAAAAATATTACCAAAACATTTTAGCGGTTTTAGCTACTTGTCAGCCGGTGACCTACAGTGAATATTTTTTAGGCGTCTCAGATTGCAGCTATTTAGGCAATACCCTCCAAGCCTCCGGCTGCCCATATAATACCAATACTCCGCTTTGGGGCAGTATCTATAGCTTTGACCAGGATGCTTTGAGCAATCTGCAAATTCCTTTCTTGCTCTTAGGTCCCTGGGGCAAGGATTTGCACCAAAAAACAGAACGCGTCAACATCAAAAGTCTTACGCAAGAATTACCAAAGGCTTTGCAAACAGTATGTAACGCCGCTTGGAAAAACTAACGAAGCGCAGGCCTACTACCAATGCCGTCAGCATTCCGGATACAAAACCTGGAGCAGACGAGACAACAAACCGAGAGGAACTCTAAAAAAAAAATGGTTGAGTTGGAAACTTTCCCAACTCAACCGTTTTTTTATTTATTCTTTTCTGCATCAGCCTTTAAGAGGGCAGCCAGCTTGCCACAGCTCATCTTGCCTTCATGACAGGTTCTGGATGTTTCACAGGTAGGCCCGGCATTCATAAAAATGATAGGCGCTACTTTTTTAACCTCAGCCAGCATTCTGTTGGCCAGTTCCCTGATTTCCCATTGCGCCCTGTTGCAGCACCTTAGCTCAAAGAAATGGAGTAAGCTCCTGGCATTCATGGTAACCACAATTTTAGTTTCAGCAGCATTGGGCAAAATATAACGAGCATCTTCTGCCAAAATACCTGCATCGGTCCATTCGTTATAAGCATCCTGAATTTCCTTGCACAAAGCTTCAAATTTGGCCTTAGCAGGCCGGATTCGCAGCAATGCTGGGAGGAGTAATGGTTTCAAAGTCATGCTCTTTTACATATCTTTGGGATTGCTGAGAATAAGAAGCAATACGATGACGTACTAATTGATGAGTACAAACACGAGAAATTCCTTCGATGGCAAAGGTAAAGCTAACATGCTCAAAGGTAGAAATATGTCCCATGCTAGCCAGTTGTTTAACCAGCTTGGCAATCTGCTCATCGCTAAGCTTCTCTTCCAGCTCAGCGGCGCCAATAGGAGAATAGCAGAGTCTGGCACTCATAGCCACTGTCTTATCCGGCTCCGGTGTATATCTAATCAATTTGACTTCCATCATTTACTTTTCCCCCTTCTCATTTCTTCCGTAATAAGAGTGAAGGCCTTATCCATAAGCTCTTCCACTCGTTCTGTTTTTCCAGCAAAAACAAGTAGCCCATTAAAGCTTCAAAAGCCGTGCCCTGTCTATATTCACGAACTGTAGCACTTTTAGGAACTTGGGATTTGGTGTTGCGTCCCCGTTTAGCCACAGCTGCTTCCTCGGGAGTAAATTGAGTCTCCAACGTATCCATAGCCAAAGATTGCATCTTGGCAGAAACAATCCTGGCATCCAAATCATGAATCACCCTAATTTGGCCGCTGGTAGGCAAAAGGCGCATTCTCACATAGAGAGAAAAAACCACGTCACCTATATAAGCCAACAGGATAGGATTTAAAGTTTTAGGATTTTCCAGCTCTTTCCCCTGTCCACACATTGCTAAAGCATGGGCTTTAATAGCTTGATATTGCTCAAATTTCACTGTTTTTTCCACCGTATTCCTTGAGGTGTATCCTCTAAAATAATGCCCTTGTCTGCCAATTCTTTACGGATGGCATCAGCCTTGGCATAATCCTTATTTTTCCTGGCCTCCTGACGCTCCGCAATTTTGGCTTCTATGGCTTTGGTCTCGTCTACTTCCTCTGCCGTAGCAGGAGCAGCAGCACCCTTATCCTCCAAAATACCAATAATGCCGGTCAGCTCGGCAAATACCTTGTTCATTTGGTCTACCAATTTTCCATCCGGTTTGGTAGCACCGATAGAAACTGCTTGTTGGTAAATATTGATTTCTTTTGCCAAAGCGAAGATATAGCTGATAGCTAAAGCAGTATTAAAATCATCACGCATAGCTTCCATAAAGTCTTCCCGAAGCTTGGCGACAACTTCTCTTTTCTCCAGACTTTCCTTCGTCGGACCAACACTGATAATCTTGTTCAATTCCATCAGATTGGCCTTGGCTGTAGTCAGACGCTCCAGATTTCGCTTAGCTTCTTTTAGTCTTTCATCACTGAAATCCAAGGGACTTCTGTAATGGGTGTTTAAAATAAAGAAACGTACTACTTCCGGCTCAAATTGTTTCAAGATATCCAATACAGTAAAGAAGTTGCCCAGAGATTTGCTCATCTTCTCTTCATTCACGGTAATAAAGCCATTGTGCACCCAATAATGTACAAAAGGATGGCAGCCACTGCAGCCCTCGGATTGAGCTATTTCGTTTTCATGGTGAGGGAAAATCAAATCACTGCCGCCACCATGGAAATCAAAGGTCTTACCCAAATACTTGCTGCTCATAGTAGAGCACTCAATGTGCCAGCCCGGACGTCCCTTGCCCCAAGGACTATCCCAAGAGGGTTCACCGGGTTTAGCAGCCTTCCACAAAGCAAAATCCATAGGATTTTCCTTACGGTCGTCTACGTCAACTCTGGCCCCGGCCATCATATCCTCAAGCTTACGGCCACTTAATTCGCCATAGTGGGCAAATTTTTCTACCCGATAATAAACGTCGCCGTCTACTACATAGCCATAGCCATTGTCGATAAGGGTTTGTACGGTTTGGATAATGTCAGGAATATGCTCGGAAACTCTGGGGTAAATATGAGCACGTTTTACATTCAGCTTGTCCATTACTTCAAAGTAAGCATCAATGTAGCGATTGCAGATCACATCCCAGGTAACCTTTTCTTCGTTAGCCTTGTTAATGATTTTATCGTCCACATCGGTAAAGTTTTGCACGTGGGTTACATCGTAGCCTTCGTGCTCCAAAATCTTCTGATAACATCCCACACCACGAAGGGTCTGGCATTGCCAATGTGGGGATGATTATAAGGCGTAACCCCGCAGACATAGATGCCTACTTTGCCCTCTTGAATGGGAACAAAATCTTCTTTTTTCTTAGATAAGGTATTGTATACCTGTATAGCCATCTTATTTTCCCTCCAAATTAACGCCGGCCTTAGCCAGGCTTGCCATTATTCTCTTGGTGGTACGTTCTTTGCCCAAAAGAGGAATCATTTCTACCAGCTCAGGTCCATGTTGGTTGCCTGTTAAAGCTACACGCACCGGCATATAGACCTGTTGGCCCTTCAGCTTGTGGCCCTTTTGAATTCCCTTAAAGATAGCCTTTACAGCAGGGCCATCTACTACAGGAGCTGCTGCCAGCTGCCCCAAGAATTCATTCATAACCAAGGGCACGGTTTCCTCAGCCAACACTGCTTTAGCTTCTTCGGTTTCAAAATCAAATTCGTCGCTGAAATACAAGGCTACCTTTTCCGGAATTTGAGCACCGTACTCAGCCTGTGTCTTAGCAGTCATAATAACCTTCTTCAGCCACTCCAGCTTCTCCCCTGTTTCCTCGCCTGTCATATAGCCGGCTTCCTTCATATGAGGTGTAGCCATGACAATATATTCAGCATCGCTTAATTGCCTCATATAGTGAGCATTAATCCAGTTCAGCTTTTCAATATCAAACACGGCCGGGTTCTTAGCCACGTGATCCATGTTAAAGGCTTTGATTAACTCTTCCTCACTAAAAATTTCCTGCTCATCAGTAGGAGCCCAGCCTAAGAGCGCCAGGAAGTTCACCAAGGCATGAGGCAAATAGCCAAGCTGTCTGTATTGATCTACAGAGGTAGCGCCGTGACGCTTGCTCATTTTCTTTTTATCCTTGCCCAGGATTAGGGAGATATGTCCAAACACAGGACGCTCAAAGCCCAGAGCATCATAAACCAATAGCTGTCTGGGAGTATTGGATAAATGCTCCTCAGCACGAATTACATGAGTAATGTGCATCAGGGAGTCATCGATTACTACTGCATAGTTGTAGGTAGGAATGCCATCCGCCTTGACGATAACAAAATCACCGATCCCGTCAGAATCAAAATGGACTTCCCCACGTACCATGTCGTTAAAGGTCAAATCCACACCCTCCGGCACTCTGAAGCGAATAGTAGGCTTTCTGCCCTGTGCTTCGTACTCAGCCTTTTGCTCAGGTGTTAAATTCCTGCACTTGCCCATATAACGAGGCATCATGCCCTTCGCTGTTAAAGCTTCTCTTTCTGCTTCCAGCTCCTCGGGAGTGCAGTAACAATAATAAGCCTTGCCCTCTGCCAACAATTGGTCGGTATATTTCTTATAAATAGCCAGCCTGTCCATCTGTCTATAGGGACCATAGGGACCTTCTACATCCACGCCCTCATCCCACATAATACCCAGCCACTTTAAAGCAGCTTTGATGTTTTCTTCATATTCAGGTTTTGATCTGTCTCTATCTGTATCCTCAATGCGCAGTACCAGCTTGCCATTTAATTTACGGGCAAGCAGCCAGTTAAACAGCGCACTACGGGCTCCTCCGATGTGAAAGGGTCCTGTTGGACTTGGTGCAAATCTTACTCTCATTTCCTTTTCCATGGTCACGCCTCCAAAAATTTTAATTCACTTTATTTATACTTGCCACAGCTTCTGCTGCAATGCCTTCCCCACGCCCGGTAAAGCCAAGCTTTTCCGTAGTGGTAGCCTTCACATTGACAGCATCTTCCGGCAGGTTTAAAGCCTTCATCAAATTGTCTTTCATTTGTTCTCTATAGGGAGCCAGCTTAGGCGCCTGGGCAATCACAGTAACGTCTACGTTGTTAACCAGCCAGCCCTTTTCCTTCAAAACTTTTATTACCTCTGCCAGCAGCTTCATGCTGTCTGCATCCTTATAGGCTGGGTCATTGTCCGGGAAGAATTTACCAATGTCTCCCAAGCCTGCGGCACCTAGCATAGCATCCATCAAGGCATGGACAGCCACGTCCGCATCAGAATGTCCCTCCAGTCCCTTTTCATAGGGAACGGTAACTCCACATAAAACGAGCTTCCTGCCGGGTACCAAACAATGTACATCAAAACCACTGCCTATTTGCATATGTATCTCCTTACCCCTGTTCATATCTTCCGGAGTAGTAATTTTAATATTACTGTAGGCTCCCAGTGCCACTTGCACTTTAATGCCCAGTTTTTCCACCAGCATGGCATCATCTGTCACCGGTTCAGGATGCTTAGCCAGCTCAGCATAAGCCTGCCGCAAAATATCCAAGCGGAAAATTTGCGGTGTTTGCACCGCCCGCAGCTGCGCCCTTATTGGTGTCCCTGTAACCTCTTCCCATTGGTTAACCGTCTTTATGGTATCCTTACAGGGTACTGCCGCAATAGCAGCGCCTGTAGTGCGAGCCGCCGCCCATACTCTGGCAAACAAGGCAGCATCTGCAAAGGGTCTTGCTCCGTCATGCACAGCTACCCATCCGGTTGTTTCGGTAATTTGCGCCAAGGCATTTTGGACAGAGTCCTGTCGCTCCTTGCCCCCAGTGACTACTTGCCACTCCACACGTGGAAAATGGCTGGGGCCGTATTGCTTTAACAGCCCCGCCATCGTCTCTTCTTCACCGCTACCAACCACTACCAGCACCTTGTGCAAATTCTGCACAGCTGCCAAATTATTTAAATTTTTTATAATAATGGGCATGGCACCCAGAGAAGCAAAGACCTTATTTTTACCCAGGCCCATGCGTTTGCCCTGTCCTGCCGCCGCCTACTATTACTATAAGCTTGTCCATAAATTCACCCTGCTTATTTTAGCTTAGCAAAATCATCCTTCCGGCTGAAGTTTGCAACACAGAAGTCACGATAACCGTACCGTAAAGTTTACAGAGCGCTTACCGCTTTCTACTACAATCATAGTACCATCATCCAAATAGCCAATGGCTTGTCCAGGCTCTTTGCCTTCCTTCGCCAGATAAATCTGCATTTCTTCACCGGGAAGCACAGCCTGCTTTACAGCATTGGCCAAATCATTGATATTCAAAATACGTACTCCCTGTATATCAGCTACCTTGCTTAGGTTAAAATCATTGGTTGCTACGACGCCGCCCATCTCTTTGGCCAAATGTAAAAGCTTGGTATCCACTTCTGTGGTATCGTCGTAGTCTACATTGGTAATTTCTACCTTTACACGCTTGTTGGCCTGGATAGCTTTGACAATATCCAAACCTCTCCTGCCTCTGTTTCTCTTCAGAGTGTCAGCAGAATCTGCTATCTTCTGGAGCTCTTCTAAAACAAAGTGAGGAATAACAATGGTACCTTCCATGAAACCCGTCTTAATTACATCAACAATGCGGCCATCAATAAGAACGCTTGTATCAAGCAGTTTATAATTGCAAGAATCTGGGTGGTTACTGATTTTCTTAGCACCTTCCGTAGAAGGTCTAACAACTCTCAGCCGGGAAAATAGAGAAACAATATCTTCGCTCTTATTTAAAGCTACATTAGCGCCTACAATAGCAGCCTATAAAGCTTAAGACTAAAGTGACATAGGGTCCAACGATTGGCAGCTTGGAGAAAGCCGTACCAAGAAGAGTAGCAACTATCAATCCAATAATTACTCCCAAAACCATGATAAAAATATCTACGGTAGGCAAATTGGTCAGTTTCTCAGAAATAAGTTCTACGGACATCATAAAATATTTTACGATAAAAGGAGCCAGCAGCTTACCAATAAAACCGAATAACAACAAGCCACAAATATCAAAACAATATTTAACACGGTAGAACTTATTAAACCGCCAACCAAGCCTTTTGCTGTGGCATATTCCATAACTATGCTACCGGCGCTTTCTGCTAACAAAAAGCCCACAATAGCGAAGACCAGAATCGTCAGGGACTTTATTACTTTTTCTAACATATTTTCACCTCCTTTTTACCCTATTAAGTTATTCTACTATAAATTGTGGCATAAATATAGGGAAAAATGAAATACTTTCCTAATTGTATCTCATTTTTCCCCAGTTTTAAAGAATTTTGCGAACCAATCCTCTACTTTATCCATGCTGCCCTGTTTTACCAGCATGACCTCACTTAAAAGTATTTGCTTAGCGGTATTAAGAAGCCTACGTTCACCGGTAGAGAGCTTTTTATCGGTCTCCTGCACTACCAAGGTTCTCACCACAGTCAGCCACTTCCAGAATATCTCCTGTTTTCAGCTTATCTACGTAAATATTAAAGCGCCGGTTCCAGGTGATTTCCTTCATGTGGTTTACAGGACGATCCTTTAAGACCTTTTCCACCTTAATGAGCATATTTTTAGTCACAATATGTCTGACCCCTACTTTTTCCAGATTATTAGCAGGAATCATGACCTTCATGTCACTGAAAAGCATCTTCAGGATAAAGTAGTCTGTCATAGCACCATCCAGCTTACGCTTTTCTACATCTTTAATTATCGCAGCACCGTGCATAGGATACACTACTTTGTCGCCAACTGCAAACATGCCCATTCCTCCGTTACAGCTTATGCTAAAAATTAATACTAAAGCAACCAAAAACCACCTGATAACATTCTAGCATAAAAAAATGGGCGTGTCAAAAACATTTATTGTAACATTATCACTATATGCTGTCAATACAAAAATATAATTTTTATTTAAACAGCAAATTTAAGGCATCCACTACAGTTTTTACCTGGCTAACACCAGTCGGCAAGCTCTTAGTACCACCAAAACTACCCCAGGGAACAATGAACTTCTTAAAGCCCAGCTTTTCAGCTTCCCTGATGGCCCTTTGAGCAGAGGCTACCCTACGCAGTTCACCGGTAAGGCCTACTTCTCCCAAACCATAACGCCTCTGGAGATAGGCTTATCTCTCAAGCTGGAATAAAGTGCCGCGATAATAGCCAGGTCCGATGCCGGCTCTTTAAGTTTCATACCGCCTACAGCACAAACATACGCATCTTCAGCGCCAAAATCCAGTTTTAAGCGCTTTTCCATTACTGCTATAAGCATATTTACCCTATTAAAATCTATACCCACTGCGGTTCTTCTGGGCAAGCCATAGGGTGTTCTGGCTACCAAGGCCTGAATTTCCGCCAAAATTGGCCTATTACCTTCCATAGCTGCCGTAATCACTGAACCGGAAACAATGTCATCCTTTTCCTCCAGAAACAAACCGGATGGATTAAGAATCTCCTTTAGGCCATTTTCTTCCATGGAAAAAATGCCACTTTCGTTGGTAGAACCAAAACGATTCTTTAAGGCCCTCAGTACTCTGAAAGAGTAGTATCTCTCTCCTTCAAATTGCAGCACCACATCTACCATATGCTCCAATAATCTCGGGCCTGCAATATTGCCCTCCTTGGTAACATGGCCGATAATAATCACAGAAATACCCGTTTCTTTAGCAAAACGCAAAAGCTTAGCTGTACATTCCCGCACCTGACCTACGCTGCCGGCAGCTGTTTCCAGCTCCGCATTGTACATGGTCTGAATAGAATCGATAACCAACAGCTGCGGTTTTAAAGCCTCTGCCTGTACCAAAATAGCTGCCAAATCGGTAGCTGTCATAATTAGCAAATTATCAGAAGCTGTGCCTAAACGCTCTGCTCGCATGGCGGTCTGAGCCTCGGATTCCTCCCCGGAGACATACAATACCCTGGCACCCCGCGAAGCTATTTTCATCCCTACGTCCAAAGCAATGGTAGATTTACCAATACCCGGCTCGCCTCCTAAAAGAATCAGGGAACCCGGTACCAGACCACCACCCAAAACTCTGTCAAATTCACTTATTCCTGTGGCCAGACGTTTCACCGGCGCCTTGGCTACCTTACTGATAGTTGTAGGTTGCACCTTGGCTTCAGTTTGCAAAAAGGAACGGCTTTTCTCTGTAGCAATAGTTTCTTCCACCAGGGAATCCCAGGTCCCACATTCCGGACATTTACCCAACCACTTAGCAGAAGTATACCCGCAATTTTGACACACGAACTGTGTTTTTGTTTTTGCCACCTTATTCACCCTCGCTCATGCGCTCATAGGCCTTGCGGACTATGGTACACTTATCTTCCGGTGCCACGTTATCACCTAATATTTCCAAATTATATTCCAGCAAACGAGCTTCCCGGGGTGTAATCATCTTGTGAGCCAAAAGCGAAGCCACCATTTGCTCAGCAGTCATGCCCTGAGGCAAGGTTTCCTCTTCCACCGGCAAGGTGTGAAGTCTGATAATCCTGATAAAGCCACCATTACCACGCTTGGAAATGACTTCATAGCCTCTTTCCGGCGTAAAACGAGTAGTCAAGGTATAAGTAATCTGGGACGGAGCACAAGAAAGCTGCTGAGCCAGTTCTCGCCTTTGCACATCAACTGAATCTTTCTGGTCTTCAAATAATTCTCCAATAATAAATTTTTCTATAACGTCTGCAACATTCTGCATAACGGTCCCTCCTTGTGATCATCTCTATTATATTTGACTTTTTGACTTTTGGCAAGTCCCTCTTCTTTCTTGAGCCGTTTGTTGCCGCAGGCGCTAAAGAAGCGTTCTTAATAGAAAAAAAACGTCTGCACCTAGGTGCAGACGTTTAATCATTACTTGGCAGGAGTACTAGGATTTGAACCCAGATCCACGGTTTTGGAGACCGTTGCTCTACCATTGAACTATACTCCTGTGGAGCGGAAAACGAGGCTCGAACTCGCGACCCCAACCTTGGCAAGGTTGTGCTCTACCACTGAGCTACTTCCGCAATGTGGCGACCCAGGACGGACTCGAACCGACGATCTCCGCCGTGACAGGGCGGCATTCTAAACCGACTGAACTACTGGGCCAAACTCCATCGGGTTTTCCCGACAGCGCATTAATATTATCATAAATCTGTCTATCTGGCAAGCCTTTTATTCACGCAGGGTTGCTTTAAAATTATCCCCTACCTGTTCTACTACCTTTTTAATAATAGTATCGATTTCTTCATCCTTCAAGGTTTTTTCCTTATCCTGGAAGGTCAAGTTAAAGGCCATGGATTTACAGCCTTCTGCCACCTGTTTACCGGTATACACATCAAAGAGTTTTACCTCACTAAGCTTATGACCGGCGTATTTACGAATAACAGTTTCCAGTTCTGTGCAGGATACTTCTGTAGGCACTACCACCGCAATATCACGGGAAGTGCTGGGGAATTGAGGAACAGGCTTGTAATGAGGAATCTGGGTAGCCTTCGCTTCCAATGGTTCTACTGCCATTTCCCAAATATAAACTTCAGCGTCCAGGTCGAAGGCCTTTTGCACATCCGGGTGCAAACCGCCAAAGAAGCCGATTACCTTACCATCCAGCTCAATATTGCAGCTGGTTCCCGGATGCAAGAAGGGTTCCGTGGTAGGAACCAATTTATAATCAGTTATTTGCAGCTCTTCCATAAGTCCTTCCAGAAGACCCTTCATATCATAAAAGTCTACGTTATCCTTGCTCATGCTCCACTGAAGATTATTCCGCTTGCCGCTTAAGGCAGCGCACATCATCGTTTTTTCTTCAGGGAAATCCGTAAGAGGTAAAGCCTTGGGCAAAAATACTCTGGCCACTTCAAAAATGGACAGCTGAGTATTTTGACGAGCCAGATTATAAGCGGCTGTTTTCAAAATGCTCGGTACCATAGTGGTCCGCATGGTCTTAAATTCATCGCTTAAAGGGTTCATAATGCTAACAGCCTTGCGGCGGTAGTCATCAGGAGCCAAATTCATCTTGGTAAAGTTATCTGCATGAATAAAGCTATAGGTCATAACCTCATTAGAACCTGCTCCAACCATGTAGTTTTGGATCCTGTCTTTTACATCTTCGCTAACCTTCTGACCACCTTGCTCCAAACCTAGTCTAGGCAAAGAAGACGGAATCTTTTCAAAGCCATGGTACCTGGCAACCTCTTCGCTAATATCAGCGTCGCAGGTCACGTCAGGACGCCAGGAAGGAACGGTAACACTAAAGCCATCGCCACCCTCATCCTTAACGGCAAATTCCAATTTTTGCAAAATATCAAGCATTTCAGGCTTAGCAATAGGTGTGCCAATACGAGTACTCAGTGCTGTTGCCGTAACATTAATTACCACAGGTTGCACTGCTACGGGATAATCTTCTACAATGCCTGCCACAGTTTCGCAAGCCCCCATTTGCTCCAGGAGATTTGCAGCTCTGTCTAGGGCATTATGATTAAGAACTGTATCCACGCCTCTTTCAAAACGTTGAGAAGCTTCGGAACGCAAGCCTAAATCTTTAGAAGTATGTCGAATACTAGGTCCATTAAAGGTAGCACTTTCCAGCATTACATTTACAGTTTGGTTCGTTACTTCAGTTGCCAAACCACCCATGACGCCGCCTAGGCCAATAGCTTCTTTAGGATCAGCAATAACAATCATATCAGGATTGAGGGTACGTACCTGCTCGTCCAAGGTAGTCAGTTTCTCGCCCTGTGCTGCCCGTCTTACTATCCAGGTATGGTCAGTTACTTTGTCATAATCATAAGCATGCATCGGTTGACCAAGCTCCAGCATAACATAGTTGGTAACATCAACTACATTGTTGATAGGACGCATACCTGCGGCACGCAGGTGATTTTGCATCCAATCGGGAGAAGGAGCAATTTTAATATTTTTAAGTAATCTCATGGCAAAACGACTGCACAAATCTTTAGCTTCAACTTTGATTGTAGCCATTTCCGGCAGATTGCCGCCGGCTTTTTCCGCAACCTGCATGGCAGGCATTTTCATTTTTTGATTTAGCAAGGCAGCTGCCTCACGAGCCAGTCCCAGCATATTAAAGCAATCGCCGCGATTGGAGGTCAAGTCTATATCCAAGACTACATCATCCAAACCCAGTACCGGTTTAATATCTACACCAATAGGTGTATTGGGAGGCAAAATATAAATACCATTACGTTGTTCAGGCAAAAGCAGCTTGGCATCAATGCCCAGTTCTTCAGCGCTGCACAGCATACCAAAAGAATCCAGGCCACGCATTTTGGCAGCTTTCAGTTTCATGCCGTTGGGCAATCTGGAACCAACTACAGCTACCGGTACCATATCATACTGGTGCACATTTTGAGCACCTGTTAAGATTTGTACCAGCTCAGGCTGCCCCAGATTCATCATGCAAATCCAAAGGTGATCAGAGTTAGGATGACGTTCTATGGTCTCTACCTTGCCGGTAATAACACCCTCAAGACCTTCTCCTAAAGTAATTACCCTTTCTACTTCCAAACCAACTCCTGTAAATTTATCGGCCAATTCGCGAGGAGTAACATTAATATCAACATATTCTTTTAACCAATTAATAGACGCTAACATTTTTTCTCCTCCTTATTTAAATTGACGGATAAACCGTAAGTCGTTTTCAAAGAACAAACGCAAATCATCAATGCCATACTTCAGCATGGCAATACGTTCAACACCCATACCAAAAGCAAAGCCACTCATCTTTTCAGGATCATAGCCGCTCATTTTTAGTACATTGGGATGAACCATGCCACTGCCCAGAATTTCCAGCCAACCGGAATTCTTGCATACCCGGCAGCCCTTGCCACCACAGATTACACAGCTAATATCCACCTCGGCAGAAGGTTCCGTAAAGGGGAAGAAACTGGGGCGCAGTCTGATTTTCACATCTGAGCCAAACATTTCCTTGCAAAACAGCTCCAAGGTACCTTTCAAATCTGCCAGGCCAATATTTTTGTCAATAACCAAACCCTCTACCTGATGGAACATAGGAGAGTGTGTGGCATCATAGTCATTACGATACACAGTACCGGGACAAATCATCCTGATGGGAGTGTTGGGCTCTCTGGATTGCATTGCTCTAGCCTGTACGCCGGAGGTCTGGGTTCTCAGCAAATACTCTTCGGTAATATAGAACGTGTCCTGCATATCTCTGGCAGGATGGTCCTTGGGCAAGTTCAAGGCCTCGAAATTGAAATAATCATTTTCAATTTCCGGTCCTTCCAGCACTTCAAAACCCATGCGCATGAAAATTTTCTTCATTTCCCGCAGAGTTAAGGTCACCGGATGCAGATGTCCACATTCTTTCTTTCTGCCCGGCAAAGTAATATCTATTTTTTCCTGAGCCAATTTTGTTTTTAAGTGTTCTTCTTCCAAAGAAGACAAACGTTCGTTAATTTTTTCTTCCAGGTTTACTCTGATTTCATTGACCAGCTTACCTACCTTAGGCCTTTCCTCAGCAGCCACAGAGCCAAGGACTTCTCAATACTTCTGTCAAGGCACCCTTCTTCCCCAAATACTTAACCTTGAGGTCCTTTAAATCGTCCAGGTTTTTTACATTCTCAAAGTCACTGTGCAGCCTGTTCCGCAGTTCTTGCAACTTGTCCTCCATCTTTACGCCTCCTAAAAAAAATAAAACTTTCTCCCCTGCTAAGGGGCGAAAGTTTCGCGGTACCACCCTAATTTATACTCATAGACTTTAACGCAGCCAACGTCCGGCCTACTACTATTTCAGCCGCAATGCTCCCAAGTGAACTTCTGCTCTAACTAAAGTCGCGACTCTCAGCTCTGTCGCAATTTCTGTGCCTTACCTAGAACATACTCTCTTGTTCTTTGCATATATTAATATGTAACAGAGCGTATTATAACACATTTATTTTAATACTGTCAAAACAGGAAAACCTTACCTGAAATCAGGTCCCGCAAACAGGCAAATTCCTGCCGCCACCGCCACATTCAGAGACTCAGCTTTGCCAGTCATAGGTAAGAACACCTTTTTATCAGCCTTAGCCAATAAATCGGCACTGACGCCCTGGGCCTCGCTGCCCATTACCAAAACAGTGCGAGTCGGCCAGGCCGCTGTAAATAAATTCTCCTGCACCTTCCAAGCAGGTAGCCCACAAAGGCAATTTCTTAGCACTGCACCATTGTGTTAATGTCTCTTTACTTACCTCAGTAAACACAGGCAAATGAAATAAGCTACCCATAGTAGACCGTACTACCTTCGGATTAAATAGCTCTGCAGTTTCTGCAGCAAAACAACAGCCTTGGCACCTGCTGCAATCAGCGGTACGGATAATAGTGCCCACATTACCGGGATCCCTTACTCCATCCCAATACCAGTACCAGCCCTTTTATTCCAGGCAAAATCAGTCAGAGCAGGTTGTGCTTTTATCTTCACCACCGCACCAATACCCTGAGGATTTTCAGTGGAAGACAGCTTGGCCATAATGCTGTCCGTAACCTGATAAGAGTCAACTTTATCTCGGCCAGTTGTTCCCAGACCTTTTGTAGGGTGCAGTAAAAAACAATTTTTCTATACCCCAGTCAGCCTGGACGGCTTCTGCCACGGCGCGTTTGCCCTCCAAAAAGAAGGTTCCCGTTTCCTGGCGAAATTTTTTAGTTTTAATTCAACTACCTTTTTTACCAAGGCATTCTGTACCGATGTAATTTCTCTCATTTTAAACCTGACTCCAATTTCAGCATGGTATCCTTAGGACCAACAATTACCAGCACATCGTCTTTCTTAAAAATT
>Ga0268359_12483_pt1 | contig 15656 bp, 15 predicted proteins | sample BioMet11_FD_194416 | JGI IMG/M metagenome (GOLD analysis project Ga0268359, IMG submission 194416) | Sewage microbial communities from Oakland, California, United States - Biofuel 11 (PacBio Assembly) | ecosystem: Engineered > Wastewater > Sewage > Unclassified | place: USA: California | collected...
GATAAAAAGAAGGATAGCAAACGCCGGATGTTTATGTTTATGCTATTTGAAGAAGGAAGGCGGAGACCCGAAGTCTCTGAAGCTCTATTATCTTTTCTTCAAATGAATATCAAGCCTTTGAGCGAATATTTTGATTTGCAAATCAAAAACGGAAAATGCGTACTATCAATTCCAGGTCTGCAGCAATAACTTTTGTCAGTTATTTTGTCTATACATCTTTACTAAGAGAAGTATTTGGTGACCGTTTTTTGGGTGATCATGATGAGGAGATTGAACGGTTTATTGACATATTCACTAAAGGTATCCTGAAGGTTGAAGAAAACTGAAAAACAGGTGAGTAAATGGAACCAATTATTGAGGTCAAAAATCTTGTTAAAGTTTGTCATTCACGAGGGAGGAAAATAACCGCAGTTAACGATGTCAGTTTCGATGTATTCAAAGGAGAAATTTTCGGCATGATAGGACCAAATGGAGCTGGGAAATCGACTACGTTTTCCATGCTTACCACGTTAATAAAACCTACCAGTGGCAGTATAAGAGTTGCAGGCTTTGATGTTGACAAGCAGGACGATAAAATAAGACCACTTATAGGTATAGTTCCACAGAAACTTAGCCTTTACCCACTCCTTACAGCCAGAGAAAACCTGGAACTCATGGGCAATCTTTACAATGTACCAAAAACGGATATGGAAGTAAAAATTGATTATTACCTGAAACTCGTAGGGCTCGAAGCTAGCGCTGACCGTTATACAGGAGGCTTTTCTGGTGGCATGAAGCAGCGCTTATCAGTAATCGCCGCAGTGTTACACGACCCTCAGATTTTATTTTGGGATGAACCCTCAACCGGTCTTGACCCCCAGACAAGAAACGTTATCTGGAAACTTGCCAGAAAATTCAACGAAGAAGGAAAAACTCTGGTTTTTACAACTCACTACATGGAAGAGGCGGATAATCTCTGTGACAGGGTTGCTGTAATGGACTCCGGCAAAATGGTAGCTCTTGATAACCCTGAACGTTTAAAGGAAACTACAGTGAGTACAAATCTGGAGGAAGTGTTTGTACACTTTACAGGAGAAGAGGTACGTGATTAAATGACAATAAAAACTGAGCTAAGGGATTCATTAATAGTAGCGAAAAAAGAATTCAAAATACTTTCCCGAAAAAAGGCGCTCATAATTCCTCTGGTTTTATTCCCTATAATCATGATAGTCTTTTTTGGCTATGGTATGGGGTGGAACAGTCAAAAACGCTCCCATCCTCATAGTCAATGATGATACAGGCAGAGTCTCAAGTTCCCTTGTTCAGGAAATCGGAAGCTATACTGGCAAATACGATGGAAATCCAATGTTTTCGGTGACCTACACTAAGGATATGTCGCAATCAGAGGCTGAGAGTAAAATAGACGCTGGAATGTATAAAGGCGTTCTGCTTATTCCTCCTGATTATAGTGATAGCATAGCCAAAAATGAGAGTACAAACCTGACGCTTCTGACTGACACATCAGACACTACCACAAGTAGCACAATTATCAACTTTATAAAACAGTTGCTGGCGAAAACAGGGTCAGTCTCTTTAAACATTCCCAATGTTTACGGTAATCTGGAATATCTGGACTTCCTCATACCAGGTGTTATAGCTCTTACAGTGTTTATGGGTTCTGTAGCAACCACGGGTTCTGCAATTGCAGGAGAAAAAGAAGATGGTACACTTATTCGTATGCTGATGACGCCTATTAGTAAGAGATCTGTAATTCTCGGGAAAACGATATATCAGCTAATATTGCAATTAGGCAGAGCAGTTATCTTGATACTTGCAGCATATCTTCTATTGGGATTCAATATGAATGGTAGCTGGCTTCTGATTTCACTGGTGCTTATTGTTTTCACTCTCGGTGGCGTAGGGATGGGGATAGTCATGTCTTCAAGAGTAGAAGATATGGAATCTTTCTTTCAATTAAACATGCTGGTTACTATGCCATCCATGTTTGTTACAGGTGTGTTTTTTCCCTTGAGTTCGGTTCCTGACTGGATGCGTTATATAGCTTATTGCTTGCCTCTGACTTATGCAATCGATGCTATGCGTACTATTATGATCAAGGGTCAGGGTTTGAACGCTATATCTAACGATTTGATGATACTCTCTTTGTTTGCAGTTGTTACTTTTACTTTAGGTGTCCATCTATTCAGGAGGGAAGCATAAAATGAAAAAAGTTATAATAATCTCTCTTCTATTGATTGCTATGATATCATGCGCAGAAGGCGCTTCCAATTCTCCGGATAATTACAATATTCCCCAAAGTTTTGATCTTGGAAAAAATTACTATACTGTAAACGGTAGTCCTGATCTTAACGCCAACATTATTGGGAGTAACGAGTTTGATAGAGATCAAACGGCTACTTTGAATATTAATGTGATGAACAAAGGCAAATTATTAGGATTCAAAAATGACAAAACTCCCTACGATTCAGATGAAATCTATGCTGCCCAGACTGAAATGAAACTGGAAAGCAGTATAGTGGACGCTACAAACGTAGTAGCTTCTCTTTCAACAGATCCTGGCAGTCCGATTGAGGTCAAGTCAGTCAGCCAGGAGATCGGTTCCATAAAAAGTGGAGAAAACTCAATATCACCAGCAAAATTTGATATAAAAATCGATAAAAAAGCAAAGGCTGGAGAATATAACCTTTACTTGAACCTTTCCTATGATTACCAGAAAAACGTGCAAATATCGAACCCAAATGCAGTTGCTCAGACCTATGACGCAAATCGCTGGTATGGAATGATGAATCAGAATCTGACATTAAAGATTAAGGTGAATGATCAGGCTGATTTTGAGATTGTAAACACTACAGGTAGTCTTTCTCCAGGTGGGGAAAATATGATTGATATAACGATTAAAAACACAGGTGAAGAAGAGGCAAGAAACGTTAAAGCGATAGTAAATCCAGCTGATCCTCTAAGCACAACCGATAGTGCTGCATTCCTATCTACTATAGCACCTGGAAGTACTGCTGTTGCAAAGATTAAAATTAAAGCAGATAGCGAAGCTGTGCCCAAAGAATATGGAATTGACACTGTATTAAAATACGAAACTCCAGAAGGCGACATAAAGTATACCGACATCCTTCAGGCTCCGGTAGAAGTCAAGGAAACTGGATTCTTCGAGAAACTCTTTGGGTGGATTTAATAATAGAGAACTCCATCAGGAATACTCTTTCAATTAACATATAAGAATATATAAGTGAATAGATTAAAATTCAGTTGAGAGTTTTTGCTTAGTTCCTCACTTGATCTAAACACAAAACTTCATCTTTCTTATATTTCATTTTTGTTCTGCATTTTTTGTGGAGGCATGTCGAGAATTCTGTAAAATATGATTTTTTTTGTGTGTTTTTTTCTTCATCACAAAAAGCGAACCTATCATTTTTACTGATGCAGAGCTTTTGTGTTAAAATCTATGTATTTCACTGAATATTCTCTACAATTTGCCACTGAAGTTAATGCAAAATAAGCCAGGAACAAAACTTCCCAAGCTTCCAGGGCAGTAGCTGCAAAGATGCAGATAGAAAGAAACTCATGGCCTTCTCAAAATGAAGTACTTTTCCCCATAAACAATTGAGTCAAGGTAACCAATGTAAAAACTTTACCTGCTCATTTAAGGAATAACTTGAAATTAAATAACGATATTTTTTATGTATAATTGTCAGTAATAAAATAATATTAAAAATTGGCTCAAATTTAAATTTTAGTTATATAAAGTCTTGTTAACCGAAGGATTTTTTAAGTTTGACTGTGTAAAATAATTTATTTGTCACAGATTTGGGCTTCTACCGACGTTGCTGTTCGTTCCATCACCCATCTCTGTGATAAATACCCAGATGAAACAGAATTCTTCTTATTATATTTTACTTCTTTGGTTAGGTTATCAGTTTTCAAGTCAGAAAATCCAGTTGTTTTCATTAAAAAATACTGAATGCAGTATACAATTATTAAGTGGTAAAGTAAAGTATTATAGTTGCTGAGGTCTTCTTATTCTGTCTGCATTTACATGGATACTTTTTAATTGAAGTGCTTCTGAACCAATGGCTCAAGTTCTATTTTTTATGAATGTTTATAGATAATAAGATAACTGCAAAAATGATTAACCTGAGAAAGAGAAGACTTTTGTTGATTTATTTTAACTCGCTTTGTCAATTATTTAGAGCTGAGGTTTTGCCATTTTTCGTTAAATTACTTATTTTTTCCAAATACTAATCAAAAAAGGTTATTTTGCAAAAAAATTAATTGCTTGTCTTTTAAATAGATTTTTAAAATATATCGTAAGGATTATACCTGATTAAGGCTATTTTAAGTTTGCAATCTAAAAACAAACCATAAAAAGGCATAATCCATGATAAAAATTATTGATAAGGGATATAAATATTTATTGCTACAACTGAGTGATTTTTTAGGAATTGCAAAAACAATAGTTGTAAGTCTGAAGAGCATTGAAGGTCGAAAAAAATATGAAAATCTATTTGGAAAAAAAGTTAAAGACAAAAAGGAAAATATAAGAGTTTATGCTCTTCACCCCAACCAGTCACTGCTTATAGATTTCATAAGTAATCTTTTTGAGAAACCAATATCTTTAGCCATCTTCCACGATTATATTCTTTCCAAAAGTCCTAATTTTAAAATAATATTCCAGGACACTAATAAAAAGAACAAGAAAAACGCAAAAAGCAATAGACGTTGTATAACTTTAGTACTTCAAACATTACTTTCTGACTTTTTTGAAGGCACAATAGATATCCTTAAAAGGAAAATTAATATCCCTTACAGAGTTAAACCTTTGATTGTTAAGAGTAAGGACTACATGGAAACTGTTCTCCCCCTGGATCAAATACTTGCTTTTCAACATATTAAAACATTTAAGGGGTATTTAGGTAATATTTTTGCACTAAACCCTTCGCTTGATTCTTATTTCAATGACCTTCAAGTTTCAATGGAATATACGCCTCAACTTGAAGAATTGGCTTTTAATAACATTTTCAAGTTAGAAGTATCAAGATGCAAACTTGGGTACTCCAACCTTGAATCATTTATTAGAGATTACAACCAAAATCAAGCTTTAAGACAGGAGTTAAGAATCAGAAGCAAGGGAAAAATTACTCTTTCATCTTATCGACGAAATTTAAAAATGATTTATCCTTATCTGGACAAATATGCAAGACTACTGATACAAGAATGTAGAAATTTTAACCTTATTGGTGATAAAATCTGGATTTGGGATAGAAGATTTTTTGAGTGTAATTGCAGTGGTTTGAAAAATAAAGAAACTGGACTGCTTTCAGATCCAGATGCTGGACATTATGTCAAGAAAACAGGCAAATATAGTGTATTATCAGGAACAGGATACACTGATACATGTATTGTTGATAGCTGGTGGGGTTTACCTGTTTATTGGGATGCAGTAAATGCTAGCAAAAATGACAACACTATATTTCAGGATACAATAAACCAGTGTATGGAATCAACAACAGTAAAACCGTTTTTTGTGATAGCAGACGCAGGACCTGATAGTCATTCTTCTAATGAAACTGTAGTTTGAAAAAGGGGTTATTCCAATCATAGCAGCAAGAACAAATAGTGCTGGAAATATCTTGAAAACGGAAAAGGGAACTCACTTTAGAGCTCAATACATCCCAAGAATTTACCATAAATTGCTTGGAAAATTGTACAATATTAGAACAACTGTTGAAAGAAAAAATTCAAACGATGTTGTTGGATACAAGAGATCAAAAACACCGACAAGAGGAAAGGTATGGGCCAAAGTGTATGTGTCAATAAGCAATATTGCTTCATTACTTACGGCACTTACGGCTTTTAAAGTTGGAAGACACAACCTGATAAGAGCACCAGGAGCTTTTAGAAGGTTGAATATCTGAGCAACTAAAAGTAATTTTTTCTTAAAAAAGAGAATTTAATGCTTTTAATTGAAGAGTAAAGCATTAATTGAGATATTGGCAAAGGCTCAGCTATTTTAAAACAACAGGAATTGATTTCTGCAGTCTCAGTAGTTCCCATTTGTGAACGTTTAAAATGTAACAAATTTTTTATACTGTGGTTGACTAAATTCATTATTCACGGAATTCCTAATTTCCAGGAGTTCGGGTTGGGATATAGTTTATAGCTATATGGCTGGAATAGACTTCTTTGGTCAAGCTTTCTTTTTAAGAAAGATTGGTTTACAACTATATGGCTGGAATAGACTTCTTTAGTCAAGCTTTCTTTTTAAGAAAGATTGGTTTACGGCTAACACAGATGTAATAGACTTCATTGGTCAAGCTTTCTTTTTAAGAAAGATTGGGAGGCAGTTTACGGCTACTAAATCAATGATGAACTTCTTTGGTCAAGCTTTCTTTTTAAGAAAGGGTGCGGCTAATAAAACTCAAACTGCGGTCTGTCCGATTAAAACTGACGAATCCGCAGTTATTTCGCTTCCTTTCAGGCTTACGGTTTCGGGAATCCTTTTTACTGTGATTTTACTCCTCTCCTTCGTTTACCTTTATGATTTTATGGACGAAGCAAAGGAAAAAGCAGCTCTGGACGAAATCTCAAGGCTTACGGCTGCTGCCGAACAGCTCTCCTTGCGTGGAGAAGGAAGTGAAGTTTCCCTGGAGCTCAGACTGCCTGAAGGCGTAAGTGTGGATTTTGGGGCTCTTCCTGGCAGGCAGGACAAATGGCCTGCGGATGCGAACAATTACTGCGTCCACACAGGAGAGAAAAGCACTTTCTATTATTCGGATGCCTCTTTCTCAAACCCTGAACTTAACGGGCCCGTCTTTCTTGGTTCGGGCAGGCACAGGCTCCTGCTCTCAACAAAGCTTGAATCGAAGTCCGGAAAGCTATTCGTGCTTATTTCCGAAAAAGAGACTCTTAATAAAATCTGATACTCAGGAGAAGATATGCTGTGAGGGATTTTGCTCGCGATGACTCTGCATGGGCCGATTTCTTGATTTCAAAAGCGGCTCTAATTCTTGCAAGCGTTATCCTTTTTGCGGCACTCTTTAATCTGGTTGCCAGTTTCAAGGAGCTTGAAACCCGGGAAAAGCTTGATTTTCTTGCCCTGGACTTTAAAACTGCAGTAGATGAGGTCGGATCGGGCAATTCAGGACCAGGCAATTCCCAGGCCGGAGCTCAAGAGGAATTTCAGAGTGGGTCTCAAAATGAATCTCACGAGTCTTTCTATTGTTTTAGCGAACAGGAAATTTTCAGGGATTTGCCTTTTGCGGGAGATATAAAGGTACGGGTTTCGGGAGAATACGTCTGTCTGGAAGCCGAGTCAGGGGAACAGAGTTTCAGGGCTGTAAAACCCTTCGCCTTCAGAATTTTGCCTCTTAACAAATCTACCCTACACGAAAAACTCAGTGAGGAATTTGGAGCTCCAGGCAACAAGGAAACTCCTCTTACAGCTAGTTATTCTGAAATTGGGGCTTTCCTCCAGGCATTGGGGGCCAAAGAAACAGTCTTGAACCCAGGTGAAAATATCTCATTAAAGAAAGAATTCATTTATGTGAAAGATGAGGAGGAGGTCTCTACTTTTGGCTGCGTCCTTGTTTATCAATAACTCCCTGTTTATCAATGATCTGCTCGAAGCTCTACTCAAAAAGAGGCTCACAGCTACAGCTCGGCTCGAAGCTGCCTTAAAAACTGTGAAAAAAACGTGTGCATTAATGTCCAGGGACGAACGTGGGGTGCTTGAACCTCATACCGATTTACTCTCCGTAGCCCTTGCAGTGATAGGTTTTATGGTTTTCGCAGCCCTGATGTCACAGACCTACCTTGGATACGAAGACCGTTCATTTGCTCTGGAGAATTACGAAACAGCGTCTCTTCTTGCCGAAAAACTGGCAGATACTCCTGCCCTGGAAGCAGAAAACTCAGGCTTGCTTTCGGCAGCTTCCCTTGACACACTTTCGGGCCCGAATGGAGCTAGTGAAAGAGCAAAGCTTTTTGCAGCTTTTTCCGGGAATTACCGGTTCCTGGTTGAAGTCCGGACAGGAGACGGTCAGTGGCACTGGCAGATCAAACCGGACAATGCCGAGACTGATGCTTTTGCCGACGACCTGGAAAAAGTTGCAGCCTCTGTGCCCGTCGTTATCGAACTGAATCCTGCCGAATCAGTCTCTGGAATCCTTACTGTGGTGATTTATAAGATAGAATGGAACTGAAAAAGAGAGGCAGTAAATGAAAAAAGCTGGATGGAAATTGGAATGAACCTGAAAATGAGAAATACGGCATGAAAGTGAGAGAAATTGCATGAAAGAGAAGAGAAACGGAGAGCCCATAAAGAGAAGCAGGGAATTAAGATTAAGAGAGCAGGATAAGGTAAGATATCCAATAGTTCCTAAAATCCTCTGGCAATTCCCAAAGAAAAAAGGTAGGCTAATTGCAGAATGCTCAGGTTATTTCACAGTTTTTGATGCCCTTTTTTTACTTGTTCTAATCTCGCTTGCAGGTATCCTGCTAATGCCTTCCATGCAGGCAGAAAAACAATATCATGCAGCCGGATATGTCACTTCTTCGGAACTTGATGTTTATCTGCTTGAGTCACTGCTTTCCTGTAAACTTGAGGACTTCGAATACGAAATATCTCCTCTTGCAGCTCTAAATATCTCAATACCTGAAAACTCGGTTGTGGAAAATTCTTCTCATGCCCTCTTCGGGAAAGAACAGAAAACACAGGACTTTTGCTGACATGGTTGCGGAATATCTTGCTCTTTCCCTTGCGATCTCAAATAATGATTCTTTAGTTTTCCTGAACCCCTCTTGCTGCAAACTATTCTACCAGGAATGAGGAGACCATTTCGGCATATCTGGGTCAGAAAGCTGCAGGAAGGTTTTCCTACAGGTTTGAAGCTTACTGGCACCCTGTGGGAGCTTTTCCTGTACAAAGCGAGCTTATTATTGGGGAAGAGCCTCCTGCAAATGCAATCCGACAAAGTACAAAGCTTTCCATGCCCCCTTACGCCAGCCCTCCTTCAAAGCTGTTCTGCTTGCTTCTGTCAACGACTCAGTACTTGAAACTTCCTGAACTCTTCAGATGAAGAAGCCAGCAAGATACTCTTCCAGGCTTTTAATGCTTCACTTGACGCAGCAGCCCTGGAAGGTGCAGAGGTACTTACCGGGCTGCTCTTCCCATCGGATTATTTTGGGTCGGGTTTTGGGGAGGAAATGAGGAATCTTCAGACCCTGATCTACGGGGTTTCTGAAAATCCTGTAGAGAGAAAGTCTGGAGAAGAAGCTTTTACGGTATATTTTTCGGATTTACTTGAAGCCGGGTTCCAGGTTGATTCCGGGGCTGTTTCTGAAAATGCATCAACAGCCGAGTTATCTTTGCTTGAAGACATGATGACAGAGTATATAAAAAGTGAAATTCGGAGCGAGCTTGAAGGTGAATTCTCAGATGAGGTCAACGAAACGGTTTATTCCGTTCTTGAAGCTGAAAACCTCTCAGAAGCCCGCGATCTTCGAGATGCGCATATCGAGTCTGTTTACAGGCAAATAAATCCGGGTGGGGCGCGAATAGTTTTGAGCTTCTGGAACTCTGCCTCATGAACCTGAATGTATACTTATGATATAATGTTCATGGAAAACGTGCTTACCACTGAAACTTTCAATCTGAAAGGAGCCAGATGCCTCACTGTCCCAACACAAAATATATATGTTATGGTGCGTTCTCTAGTGATGTTTTTACCGAAAAACTTACGCTTTTCCAGGGATTCCTGAAAAGCCACGCAGCAGTTTGCTGTGGCGGATTAAATCTCCCGATCGATGTGTTGGTCCGTTATAGTCGGTAAAGATATAACTTCCGCCCGAAGAGTTTTCTTCAGGGCATCGATCAATTGATATCAGGAGAATTATTATGGCAAAAATGCATACCAAAAGAAAAGGCAAGTCAGCTTCCACCAGGCCAATCAGAACCGAGCCGCCTGAGTGGTGCAAGATCGGCGCAGAAGAAGTTACTACAATCACTCTTGACCTCTGGAAACAGGGTGTCTCCACTGCCGAAATCGGAATGACTTTAAGGGACCGTTACGGAGTTCCTGATGCAAAGCTTATCACAGGCAAGAAGATCACAACCATTCTTAAGGAAAACAACGTTTATCCGAACGTTCCGGAAGACCTCACCAATCTGATTGTGAAGGCCCTGAGGCTCAGGAAGCACCTTTCTATTAACAAGAAAGACGTCCACAACAAGCGTGCCCTTAACCTTACTGAATCCAAGATCAGAAGGCTTGTTAAGTACTACCAGCAGGAAAAGGTACTTCCGAGAGACTGGTTCTACAAGCCTGAAACTGCAGAAATGATGATTACTAGGTAAAACCTGGAAATCTTTCTCTGGTCGGTTTTGCCTCTCTGGCAAACCGCGCCTATTTTAAAATCCGATTTTCAGACGGTCTTAAAACTTGACCAATTTCTACAATTGAATACTAAATATTTTTAACAGCAAATTTAGATAGGAATTTACTCCAAAATTCAGGTAGGAGTTAACCTTATAGTCGAACATTTTATCCTAAAGTTCTATACTTTTTGGATATGCTCTAATTCTGAGAATATATCCTGCTTTCGGCAGGTCGACATAAAAATCCATTCAATTTTTCTATTGATATCGTTTTTTTCAGAACTTTTGAAATTCCATTTAAATCAAAAATTACTAAATGTTAACCATGACATAATTAATATATATTTAGAATAATTGAGATAACAGACAAACCCTGCTATATACATAGTCCGTATGATACTGGTTTTTAACTGAACCTACAAAAAATAACAATTAAAGATATTTAAATGTTGGGATGTGCTTGCTGCCGAATGTAGGATATATTCAACAGACGGTCAATTAATTACACTTCTTTTATAATCAAGTATTAATCGCTTCCGCTTCAAGTCGTTCCCTTATTATACGTAGGGCTCTTATTACCTCCTCAGGGCCAAATTCACGTGTAAGAGTCTTTAACTTGTCAAGGAAGAAATTTGTTGCATTGCCGAAGGGTGGGCATACAGTGCTGTTACATAGATATTCGACGCCTTGAGTCATGTAACCTCTACTGTTGCCGAACCAGAGTTCCTCAAACTTTGTATTAATTGCACTTCCAAATGATACCGAGCCAGGCATGGTATTGTGGTCACAGAGATACAGCTCACCATTGGAACCGATAGTAGCAAGAAAATTATGATAATTACAGCCAGCAGCTTTCTTCCATAGTTCATATGATTTATCTTCTACATCTTTTTTAGAATGAATGAGTATGACAGAAAAATCATCTGAATTAAAGTCATTTTTCGTTTTTTCAAGCAATTCAAAAGCTTCATCTAAAATATTTTTATCTTTGCTCAAATCCATATTCCCGCCAATATCGCATTTGAATCTAATGCTGTCAGCGCCGGCTTCTTTAACCAATCTTGTCGTTTCATAGACTTCCCAGTAGTTATCCGGAACTACAACATAGCTTATTCCAAGCTGCATTCTCGATTCTCTTTGCTTCCTTACTCTATCCAGCCCTTTTATATTATTAATAATTTGTTGAAAGTTGTTTTTAAAAACCTTTTTGTTCCTGTATTTTAATAAATTAAAAGTACGCGGGCCAGCATCAAGGCTTATATTAATATAATAAACATTGGCCAATGTATCCCATGTTTCCTCACCCATTAAGATTCCGTTGGTAAAAAGACCAACCGCTCTTCCTGCACCGTTCAGACGTTGTATAGCGTTTAGCGTTGTTTCCCTCTCTAATAGTGGCTCTCCAGAAAAGCCTGAAAATTTGATGATTTCAACCTTTAACCCGCCTATCTGAAAATTTAATATATCATCGACAATTTTTTGAATGTTTTGTATGTTTAGATAATCAGGAAGCCTTAATACAGAGGGGTTGTTCTCAATTTCCTTAGCTATACACCATGCGCAGTTCAAATTACAGTTACTGCTCACTTGAATTTCTACTTCAAAAGGCGGAAAGGGCTTGTTTTCTATAAACCTCTCAAGGTAGGGCATTTTACTGAACTTTCTCTCCCATCGTTTGTCATAAATCAAGTTTCTTACATAAGTGTTACTGAGATATTGCCAGAGTATTTCTATTATTCTTTCTTCTGTTTCTTCCATCAACACACCTTTGTTCAAGATCTAAAATTCTTAAAAATTTTAGACGAATGATAGTTAAGTTGAAGTACAAACATGTGTTATTCAATATGCTTAGGCTTCATGGTAACTGAGAAATCAATGATCTTAAACCATCAACTAACTAAAACGTAAATTGATCATAGCTTCTAATATGCCTGGTTTTGTATTTAACGTGTGTAAAGCCAAATTCTTCAATTCTCTTTAAAACTTTACTGATAAGCCCAATTTAAAAGTTTTTGTTGTATTGAAATTTTATGTCTGTATCCTTGTTTAATTGGGCGAATGTTCATGAGCTTGTTATATACTAATACCAATTTTATTTATTAGGTGTGATCCTTTTCAACTGGAAAATCACATTCAGCTCATGCTAAATAACAAAGAGCAGATCCTGTTGCTTGCGGCTGCATACTCTATTATAATTAGGACGAAAGAAATATAACTTTTTGAACAAATAAAAAGTCTAATATAGTATGAAATAAATTTATTTTTAGTTTCGACAAATATTCTAATTGAAAACGGGAGATTTAAATTAAAAAGAAAATATAACTAAATATAATTATAATCGGATTTAACATAATCGATGGTTACTATGAAATCTGAAACTGAGTCGAATCCTCTAAAGATTATTGTTGCAGGTGACGTTGTTGTAGACTGGTATTTTTGGACAAGATACTCAGACCCAAAAGATGAGACTCAATATTCTTGGCAATTATTTAGCGGACAGAATATGCAACCTAAACTAGGTGGTGCCATTTTATTATCGAAAATATTAAAAAGTATGTGTAATAAAAACATTTCGATACATGACCAAATGCCCACAGAATATGAAAATCAGCCAAATTTATGGGAATCGAACCTGCTTAATGATCCTAATAAAGCTATAATACAAGTATTAAAGCTAGATTTATTTCCCGATTGGAAATTAAATTCAAAAGATCAAGTATATAGAATTAAAAAATTTTATGGATCTGCGACTCCTAAAATAAACAATGGCGACAATGAGACTTATAACCCAGATCCTTTGGAAATAGTGAATGATTTCGAAGATGCGGATTTTGTTATAATCCATGATGCTGGGAATGGATTCCGTACAAAAAAAGAAAAATGGCCAAAAGCAATAATTAGCAAAAGAAATCCATTTATTATCCACAATGTGAATCTTCCACTTTTTAAAGGAGAACTTTGGGATCATATTATTGAATATCATAAAAATAAGTTAATCTTAATTCTAAGTGCAGATGACTTAAGAGAATTAGGAGCTAATATAAGTCGCTCAATATCTTGGGAAAAAACAGCTCTTGACTTTTTATGGGAAATAAATAATAATGAGAATCTTTCTGAGATCAAAAATTTACCTAATGTGATTGTTCGATTTGGCCTTGAAGGCGTTATTCATTATAGTAATATAGACGGAAAAATAGTTTCAATATTATATTTTGATCCTTCTTCTATTGAAGGTGAATTTTGGGATAGTAAAAAGTTTGGTTTAATGAAAGGAGTCGCCATAGCTTTTACTTCTTCATTTTCTTCTATATTAATAAACGCACAATCTAAAGGAGAAATCAATGCTGAAGATTATAAGAAAGCAATAAAATTCGGCATGTCAAAGTTAAGAGAATTTCATTGTAAAGGCCACGGATATGATACGGAAAGTAATGATAAGAAAAATAATAAAAAACAAAATCCTAACTTTTTTGGTGGTATTTATGATTTGCCTAAGTTTCAAAATGTAGATGACACAGGAATGATGGGACATATTGAATGTGTAGAATTACCAGACACTAGATTTTATAAAGAACGAGATCCGTATTTTTGGAGTATTCTGGAAGTAAAAACTAAAGGTAAAAACCAACAATTAGTGGATGTAGCTGAAAAAATCGTTGAGAAAGGAGCGTGTATTCTTAAACAATATCCAGTGGGATATTTTGGAAAATTAATCACTGTAGACAGAGCAGAAATAGAAAGTTATCGAAGTATAAAGAACATAATGAATGGATATATTAACTCTGAAAAAGCAACAAGGCCTTTATCAGTTGCAGTATTTGGTTATCCTGGTTCTGGAAAATCTTTTGGGATCACACAAATCGCACAAACAATTGATCCTGAAAATATATACAATATGAACTTTAACGTTTCACAATTTACATCTACAAAAGACTTATCAAATGCTTTCCACAACATTAGAGACCTTTCATTGAAAGGAAAAATTCCACTTGTATTCTTTGACGAATTTGATTGCGAGTTCAAAGATCGACCCCTAGGATGGTTAAGACATTTTTTAGCTCCTATGCAAGATGGAGAATTCATGGATTATGGAATTATGCATCCTATTGGCAAATCAATCTTTGTTTTTGCAGGAGGATTATTCCAAAACTTTCAAAAATTTTGTGAGCATACAGGCGTTCACTCAAATAGACTAGATATATTAAATAATAATCAAAACTTGGTGTTTAAAACAAGCTTTCCTGAAAAGTGCCCAGATTTTGTAAGTCGCTTACGGGGTTATGTAAACATTCTTGGACCAAACAAAATTGATAAAAATGACGATGCTTACATAATTCGCAGGGCAATTTTGTTACGTTCTTTAATTGAACAAAAAGTTCCAAATATAATTATAGAAGGAAAGAACTCAGAGCATAGGGGATTTGGTAACAGAGTAAATGGCACTGCAAACATCCAACGTAATCTATTACGTTTTCTCTTGACAGTACCAGAGTATATACATGGAACACGTTCTATGGAAGCAATTATCGATATGAGTAGGATTAGAATGAATAACTCTTGGACTGTATCCTCATTACCACCTAAAGATCAACTGAAACTCCATGTTAATGGAGATGAAATTACGGATCATTTACAGAAAATATTATAATAGTCCAATTTGATTACAAATTGGTAGTATTAAACCTTTTCTATAATTATTTAATTACCGGCAAGACCTTTCAGAAAATCTCTTTTTTCAATTCAAAGGTGATCACATGGACAAGCAATCAAAAATTTACTTAGCTGGGCATCGCGGCCTCGTAGGTTCTGCTCTGAAAAGAAAACTCGAATCAAAAGGCTACACTAACCTTGTCTTTCGCACCCACACCGAACTTGACCTTATATGTCAGCAAGCAGTAAACGAATTCTTTGCTCGGGAAAGACCTGAATATGTCTTTTTAGCCGCCGCAAAAGTGGGTGGAATCCTTGCCAACATTACATATCCAGCGGAATTTATCTACGAAAACCTGATGATCGAAGCAAATGTCATTCATGCCTCCTATAAATATGGTGTTAAAAAGCTACTTTCATTAGTTCCTCCTATATTTATCCAAAACTTGCTCCCCAACCTTTGAAAGAAAAATACTTGCTAACTTGTTCTCTCGAAGAAACCATCGAAGCCTATGCGATAGCTAAGATTGCAGGTATTAAGCTTTGTAAACATTATAACCAGCAGTATGGGACAAATTTTATTTCAGTGGCATCTACTAGTCTCTACGGGTCGAGTGAT
>Ga0268359_12558_pt1 | contig 15647 bp, 18 predicted proteins | sample BioMet11_FD_194416 | JGI IMG/M metagenome (GOLD analysis project Ga0268359, IMG submission 194416) | Sewage microbial communities from Oakland, California, United States - Biofuel 11 (PacBio Assembly) | ecosystem: Engineered > Wastewater > Sewage > Unclassified | place: USA: California | collected...
GGGCTGACGAGCACGCTGCTCGGACGTGGGCTTTCCTTTTGGCGGTTGCGCATCGGTCCGGGCTGCGACGGCTGCGGCCGGTGCGCCCGGGTCTGTCGCTACCTGGCCCTATCCCCGGCCGATCTGGCACGAGGACGGCCGGGACGTTCCTGCACCCTGTGCGGCGACTGTGTGGGCGTTTGCCCGGGCGGACGGATCGGCTACCGCTTCCCGGGACTCTCGGCCCAGGCGGCCCGGACGGCCTATCTCACCCTCGTGGTCAGCTTGCACGCCGTGTTTCTGGCGTGGCCCGAATATAAAAAAGCCGGGAAGCCGCCGCACACGGCCTCCCGGCTTCTTCCGGAGGGAGTCCCCTCCTCCTTATGGAGGCGGCGCGATGGTCACGAGCACCCGCATGTCGGTCGTGGCCGTCAGGCCGTGGGGCACGGCAATGGGACACACCAGCACGTCGCCGGGCTTGGCCGGCAGGGTGGCACCCTCGGCGGCCAGGAACTGGCCTTCGCCTTCGAGCACCACAATGGTCAGTTCGCCGTCCAGATCATGCTGGTGGATGGGCAGACTCTGGCCGGCCTTGAAGTTGAAGTTCACGACCCGAAAATACGGGGAGTCATGGACCCACAACATGCCGTAGCCGGTGTCCTTGAATGGGCCTTCTTCAAATATATTGATCTTCTTCATCTGCTACTCTCCTTTTCCACTTCCGGGGCGTTTCCGTGGCGGGAGGTCCGGGAGGGCTCCCCCCTCCTGGCCGCCGGAGGCTTCTTCCCACATTCCCACCGCCCGTCAGCCGGCCATGGCGAACGGCGTCCTTTCCACGGCCACCGGCTCCATGGCGGCGATCTCACCGCGGCGGGTCACCACGACCCGGGTGACGGGCACGGTTTTTCCGGCCTGGGCCACGGCCAGGGCGGCAATGCGGGACATGCCCGAGCAGCAAGGGACTTCCATCTGCAAGACCGTGATATCGACGATGGCATTGTCGCGCACGATGGCGGCGAGCTTCTCCACGGAGGCGGCCGTGTCGTCGAATTTGGGGCACCCGAGCAACGCCACCCGGCCGGGCAGAAACGCCGACTGGAAGGCCGGGAAGGCCGGCGGCACGCAGTCCGAGGTCAAAAGCAGTCGAGCACCCTGCAAAAACGGCGCATTGGGCGGGACCAGACGCAGCTTGATGGGCCAGGTGCCCAGGGCCGAGGCGGCGCTTATCGGCTGGACCGTCGGGATGTTGGCTTGCTGGCAGGGCGTCTGGGGGGCCAGGCTCTCGACCCGGGTCGAGGGACAGCCGTCACCGCTATGGGCGGGCGTTTTGCCCAGAGTCGCCACATGGGCCATGGCGGCCGCTTCATCGAACTCCGGGCGTCCCGTTCGATGATCCGCAAGGCGCCGGTCGGGCAATGGCCGAGGCAGGCGCCCAGACCGTCGCAAAAATGGTCGGACACGATTCGGGCCTTGCCGTCGATGATGGCCAGGGCGCCTCGGCGCAGCCGGTCACGCAGGCGCCGCAGCCGTTGCACAGGGATTCGTCGATTTCGATGATCTTGCGCTGCATGGGAAATTCCTTTGGGCGGCCCCGTCCGAGCCCGGGGCCGCCCCGCTGTCATATCCGTCCGGCCTAGCCGAGGATGGCCTTCAAGTCCGCATCGGGTGTGGTGATGGGCTTGATGTCATAGTTGGCGACCAGGAAGTTGAGGACGTTGGGGTCAAACGCCGGCAGGCTGGGTCCGAGCCGGATGTTCTTGATGCCGAGAGCGAGCAAGGTCAGCAGAATGGCCACGGCCTTCTGCTCGTACCAGGACAGGACCATGGACAGGGGCAGGTCGTTGACGCCGCAGTCAAAGGCCTTGGCCAGGGCCACGGCCACCTGGATGGCCGAATAGGCGTCGTTGCACTGGCCCATGTCGAGCAGGCGCGGAATGCCGCCGATGTCGCCGAGCTTCTTGTCGAAGAACCGGAATTTGCCGCAAGCGAGCGTCAGCACGATGGTGTCGGCCGGGGCCTTTTCCACGAACTCGGTGTAGTATTGCGGCCGGGCTTGGCGCCGTCGCAACCGGCGACCAGGAGAATGCTTGATGGCCCCGGACTTGACTGCGTCGATGACCGTGCCGGCCACGCCAATACCGCGTGCGGCGCAAAACCGGCCATGACCGTAACCCTTGTCGGTGTCGGCCTCGAAGCCGGGCATGGCCAGGGGCCTTTTCGATGACCGGACCGACTGACCGTTTTTCACATGCTGCGCGCCGGGCCAGCCGACCAGACCGGTGGTGAAGATGTTGCCCAGATAGCTTGCGGCCGGCTTCTGGATGCAGTTGGTGGTCATGAGGATGGCGCCGGGGAAGGCGGCGAATTCCTTGTGCTGGTTCTGCCAGGCCGTGCCGTAGTGCCCGTAGAAGTGCGGGTATTTCTTGAGCTCAGGATAGCCGTGGGCCGGCAAGCATCTCGCCGTGGGTGTAGATGTTGATGCCCTTGCCGGCGGTCTGCTCAAGCAGATCCTTGAGGTCCTTGAGGTCATGGCCCGAGACCAGGATGGCCTTGCCGGCCTTGGCCCCAAGCGGCACCACCGTGGGCACCGGATGGCCATAGGCACCGGTGTTGGCCGCGTCGAGCAGTTCCATGACACGCAGGTTCACTTCGCCGCACTTGAGGACCAGTCCCACCCAGGCGCCCAGGTCCTTGTCCGTGGTGAAGGTGGCGGCCAGGCCTTCGTAGAGGAATTCGTAAACGGCCTGATCCTCCTGGCCGAGGATGGCGGCATGGTCGGCGTAGGCGGCCACGCCCTTGAGGCCGAAGAGGAGCGTATGCTTGAGCGAGCGGATGTCGTCGTTGGCCTCGGGGATGTCCTTGAGCCCGTGCTTGGCGCCCTGGGCGACCAGACCGGCCAGGTCGGCGGCGGGCTTGAAGGGCGGCCGGGCCATCGGGCAGGGCGGCCTTGAGCTTTGCGGCCAAGGCCTCGCGCGCGGCCACGGTTTCCTCGATCAGGGGCTTGAAATCGGCGGCGTCGAAATTGACGTTGGTCAGGGTCGAAAACAGGGCCTTGGCGAAAAAGCGGCCGGTTTCGAGCGGCACGGTCACGCCTTCGGCCTTGGCGGCCACGGCGGCCTGGCCAGACCGGTCAGGGCATAGACGAGCAGGTCTTGCAGGTCCGAGACATCGGGCTGTTTGCCGCACACGCCGAGTTTGTCGCAACCAAGGCCCTTGGCCGTCTGTTCGCACTGGTAGCAAAACATATGTCGTCCTCCATCTGGGTTTGGGTTCGATTTCCGGTTTCCGTGGTTTCCGGTCTACGCGGGCCAGGGCAAGGCCGGTTTGACCTAAGTCAAAAAGCCGATTTTTTTTTGCAGGCAGCCCCAACGCCCAGCGCGTCCGCCACAACCGAAAACCACGCCACGGGAAACCGTGCGTACGCCCCAGTCGCCTGGCGGGGCGCAGGCGGCGTCCCGCCGATGCGCACTTCTCGAGAGACTGCCAGCATAAAGCCCAGACGTCGCAAAAGGTCAAGACAGGTCTGTCGCAAGACCGCCGTGTTGGCGGCCGGGCGCAAAAGATTGCCGCCAGAGGCCAGGACGGCCAGGGGAATGATTTCCGGGACGGCAGAGGGAGATTTCCGGTCGCAGCACCCCAACCCGGGGCAACCGGTTTGCCGCCCCGTGCGGGAACACCGCTCACCCGAGCGCGGGCGCGTAAAGTGGATATGAGAATGGGCAAGGGTCTTGGCAGGCAGGGGGACAAAAATATTTTTCGCCCGCTGGAATTCCGGTGGGTGGCGAGGTTGCCTAAAAAAAGAATTTGTGAAAAAAGACACAAGACGGACGGGAAACTTACTGCATACCCCAGTTTGTCCTCTTTTGCAAAGCCCCCGCCCCTGCCGCTGTCCGGGCGCGGCGCGGCGACGCAGCCTACGGTGCGCGTTGCCAACCACGCACCCCGGCACGGATCGCCCCAAGCCAGCAGCGGCCGCGAACCCGCTGCTCCCCTAGGACCCCAAACCTGGCTGAATTTGGCGATCCGGCGCCGCCGCGCCGCGCCCGGGCTTCGGTTACAAACCCCTGCCACCCTTTGTCGCCGCAACCCCTGCGGCCATCCAGACATCAAACCGGCCACCGGCACACCTCCGGGCCGGCTTCAGGTCACGCGCCCCAGAGACTCCCGGTTCAGGCCGCCACCACCCGGTCACGTCCCGCTTCCTTGCCGGCATACAGGGCATCATCGGCCCGTTTGAGCAAGGCCTCCAGGGATTCATCCGGAGTGATGGTACTAAGGCCGATAGTGATGGTGACACGAAGGGTCTTATCCCCGAAACGATAGGGGCTCCCGGACACATCCCCGCGAATGCGTTGCGCCAACCTCATGGCTTTGTTCCGATCCGTCGCCGGCAAAAGCAGCAGGAATTCCTCGCCTCCCCACCGGGACACCGTATCCATTTTACGGATACCGGAGGTCAGGGAAACGGCAATATGCCGCAGCAGGGTGTCGCCGACATCATGTCCGTAGGTGTCGTTGACGCGCTTGAATAAATCAATGTCCACCAACAGGACGGAAAAAGGCACGCCCGTTCTTTTGTAACGCTCCTGCTCATGGGCCAACCGTTCATCCATGTGCCGCCGGTTATAAAGGCCGGTCAGACCGTCCGTGCGGGACATCCTGTCCAGTTGCGCGTCATGACCGCAAGCTGTTTTGCCGTCTCATGCAGCTTTGTATTGGCTTCCCCACAGGTCATGGGTCCGCTCCTTGACCTTGCGCTCCAGCGAGGCATTAAGTCGCACGATGGCCGCCTCGGCCTTTCTGCGTCGCATTCTGTTGACGATGAGACCGACGACCAGAAACAGTTCACCGGCAATCAGGACCAGACCTGTAAGAACGTATCCCCCATAGAGTTCCCATATGCCGTATTCCCTGAATTCGATCCGGCTCCCCTGGGGCAGGCGGTCCTCGGCGATGTCCCCAGCGTGCAAGCGCCCGCCAATCGAAGGCGTAGCCCTTGAAGCGCAGCGCTTGCAATTCCTCCTGGCTCAGGTCCTTGCCATCGAGCAGGGCCAGGACCTGCATACCCGCCATTCGGCCAACCGCCCTCAAATCCAGGACGTATCCACCAATGGCACCGGTGCCGAGCAAGTGCCCCACCGCAACGAATACAGGGACGGAGGCGACCCGACAGATGTCGTCCAGCACCCGGGCCGGCACATGGCTTTCTCCTTGGCGGTCCCGGCCGAAGCGGACATAGAAAATGGCCGTGTCGCCTGCCAGGCCGGCAATCTGTTGCAGCACGGCCTCCCGGGACTCAGGGGAAACGAATTCGAAAGTCACGCGGGTTGGTATGGTCTCACCAAGCGGGTGAGACACTCCCGGATATACTGCTCGACCTGCGAAGTACCGAGAACAATATAAAATTTTCCAACCTTGGGAAACATCCGCATCATGAGCTGTAAATTCGCATCATAGTCCGGATCGAACAGTCCCCAGGTGGCAATCCGTTCGTTTGGCAGGTTTGTCGTGCCGCTTCTCGTATTCTGCTGAGAAAGAATAACTGGCACTTTTTCAAAAGTATTTTGTAAATATTTTTTATATAATGGGAGTACAGCAGCGTCTGCTATAAGAACAATATCCGGCTTCCAGATGGAATATTTCATCCCAAGATAGCGTGCCGTATCCTGGATGTAGTCTCGGGCATCATCAAAATAGGGAACATTCAGATACTCAAAGGACATGATTATGCGATACCGGGTATCATGAAGCAAGACTTCGCGAAGGCCTTCATCTTCTTGGGCTATTGCTGGATAATCCGGATTGTAATTATGAATTACCAGGATTTTTTTTAGAGGGATGGCCAAGGCGGTGCTTCGCATGGCCCCGAAGGAACAAAGGCTCCCGCAGAAAAAAAGCAAGAAAAAGAAATGACTCGATATCTTGCGGTTCCAATGTCGCGTCAGTTCCCCCTGCCCAGCCCACGCCCGAGAAGGTGTTGCATGACATTGCACAATCCCGTCACGGCAAGGCATCACGGTGCCGACTTGTAAACGATCTTCTCCGCGCACGGGCAGGTCCGTCATGCCAGGACACTGGGGGGCGGCCCTTGCGGGGTGAAACCAGGAAAAATCTCGGCCAGCCGTTTTTCCGGCAAGCCCAGATGGTATCGGGCGATTTCCGCCACCACCCCGCGCCAGTCCGTGGCCACGTCTACGTCCTGGCCCTCGGCCAAACGGTGGTCGGCCAGCCCGGGCCAGGGGCCAAGGACTCGCCCTCCGGCCACCGGACCGCCCATGACGAGCATCACTCCGCCCCGGCCGTTGTCCGTGCCGCCAAAAGCGTTTTCCCGGACCCGGCGGCCGAATTCCCCCAAGGCCACCACCACGGTGCCGTCCGCAGCCTTGCCGAGACCGTCGAGCAGCCCGGACAAGCCCTCGGCGGTTTCGCACAGCCGGTCGGCCAGATAGCCCTGGCCCGCGCCCTGGGACACATGGGTGTCGAAGCCGGAAACAGCGACAAACCCCAAGGAGGCGTCCCGGCGCTCGGCCAACTCCCGGCCGAAGCGCTCGCCGTATCGGGCAAAGGTCGGGGCGGGCACGGCCCCGGCGGCGGACTCCCGGGATTCGGCCAAAAATCTGGACTGGAGCGCGCTCCGGGCCTTGCGACCGGCGGTAAAAGCCGTATCCAGGGCCGTGCGACCGTCAAAAAGCCGCGATTCGGCCTCGAAAAGCGCTTGGTCCTCCGGGACCGGCGCTGGCAAAGACGGGCCACGCCCTGGGGCAAGGAGCTTGTATGGGGAGCGCCGGCAAAGACCGGCGAGAGGCTTCCCGACCAGCATCTGTGCCCGCTCCCCGCCCAGGGCCAGCGACAGCCGGCCCAACCAGCCGGATTTGCGCGGCGCATCCTTGGCCGGGACGCCGGCGGCGAAACTGGCCAACGCGGCCTGGTGTTCGGGAGCCACCCCGGGCAGGCCGCAAGCCGGGATCACCGCCAGCTTTTTTTGCTTCCCAGAAAGGAAAAGCGGCGCCAGGGGCCGGATGCAGGATGAATCCGCCACCGAGGTCAAGGCTGTCCTTGCCGGGCACAATCGCCGTGGTCGGCCGCAAGGCCGGATAGAACGGATCGGCCGTGGGCGCGGCCAGGGACAGACCGTCCGGCCCGCCCTGGAGCAAGACCACGACGAGCCGCTTCCCGGGCCGGGCGCCGGCGGCCGCCGCCTTGTGATCCTGCTCCCGTCCCGTGGTCTGGCCCCGAGCCGAGGCCTTGCGCCTGGCCAGGACCAATCCGGGATCGGCCAGTCCCACAGCCCCCAGGGCTGCCAGCCATCGCAACATGTCGCGTCGTCGCACGAGCTTCCCCTACTCCCGTTCAACCAACCGCTCGCCGCCATGATCCGGAGGGAACTTTTCCCTGCGACCCACCGCAAGCGCTCCCTTTCCTGTCAATACCGCATGAAATCCGGTGAGCCGAGCAGCACGGCCGGCCCCCAGGCGTTCCGGCGCCTTGGCCGCGGCCTGGCGCGTGGACGCGGACACGGCCGGCCCCAGGGTGCCGGCCAGTCCCTGCACCGAAAGTCCGACCGGCTTTGGTCCAAGGACAGGCAACCGCCCGGACACGATATCCCCGGCCAGGGCCACCCGGCGCGCCACATTTTCGGTTTGAGCCAGGTCGCGGTCAAAATCGGATGCCCGTCAGCGGAACCAGCCTCATAAAGAGGCTGGCCAAGGCCATCCAGCGCGCCGACCAGGGCCGCGGTATCCCGGGGCACGCCACCCAGGGCTCGCACCGTCGACACCACCTGGCGCAAGGGGCGTTTGAACCGATTGCCCATGTACTTGGGATCGAAAAATTCCGCACTGGTGAAAAGCGCCCGCAGCACCTCGCGGATGTCGCCCTCCGTGGCCGTGAAAGTCTCGGCCAGCCGCTTGACCAGGCTCGGCGGTGGTTCGTCGCACAGGAAATACTTGGATGAGCTTGCGGCTGATGGTCACGGCCCGTCACCTTGTGCCCGGCCAGAATGCGCAAGGCGGCCGCGCCTTCGCCCACGCCCGAGCCCTTGATGGGCTGGCCCAGAAAAACCTTGTCCGTGGGATCGTGCAGGTCAGGCTCGAAATGAAACCCGCCCGTTTCCGCGCCGTCCCGGGCCGCGCCCACGCGCCAGCCGGTGAAAATCCTCGCCAGAGCCTTCACATCGCCGGCTTTCTGCGGTCCGCCCGGCCCCAGGGTCTGGTTGTTCAGGACAACGGCGGCATAGCTCGTTTCGAGTCCCTCCCCGGGAGCGGAGACACCATGGCGGGGGCTCATGTTTTTCCAGTTGCCAAAGGCGATAAGCATGGCCGGATGCATGGCCGTGGCTGACAGCAGGTCGAGAAAGCGGCCCATGGCATGGGGCCGGATGGCCTCGCGCTCAAAGGCGCCGACCCAGAGGGTGGCCAAGCCTTTTTTCGCGCCCAGGTTGAAATGATCGCTCCAAAAGGCCACCATGAGTTCGTAGAGCTGACGTCGGGAAAGAATGGCCCGGTACAGCCTGGCCTTGGCCGCTTCCAGGGCAACGGCGCCGGCCCGGTCGAACACCCGGCGCATGGCTTCGGGACCGGGAGGGCCGTCGGTATCGGCCTTTGGCCCGAATTCCCGAAACAGCCGCACCGTGTCCATGGATTCGGTGGGCAGGCCGGCCAGCTTTTCGGTCAGCGCCGCCGGTTCGTCGAGACGTTCGGGTTCGAGCTGGCTGGCGATGAAAGCCGCCGTGCCCATGGCCGTGACCCGTTCCAGATCGCCCGGGGTCGGACCGTACGTCAACCGATTGAGCACATGCAGGACCTTGTCCGACTCCTCGGCCCGGGCCGGGACGGTCGCGCACCAGAGGAGAGCGCAGACGAAAATTGCCCAGCGACCGACGGCGCGGGCGCAAAATCGGCAGACGCCCGACGCGCCCCGGTCCTGGTTTGGCAAGCATTGCGGCAGTGTGCGCGGGGGCATGGCAAATGTCAATTGCGCCCGGGACAAGGAAAAAACGTGCCAGGGACTATCCTTTCGGGCACCATCGATCCAACCAAGGAGGCAGCATGGACGTCTATCGGCAGACCGTTGTCAAATACGGCGTGGGCTTTGGCTCGGCCCTGGCCATGGCCGTTTCGTTTACCCTCAACAAGTCCATCTTCTGGGCCATCATCCACGGTGTGCTCGGCTGGATCTACGTCGTCTACGCCTGGTTGTTCAAAACCTACTGAGCACTTCCGGGCCGGCCACGGCGGCGAAATCCCCGGTGCCGGCCGCGAAGCCGTGGGCCACAAGGGCGAAATAGATCCAGGCCATGGTCTCCCGGCCACCTGCCAGGACAACCGGCGCCGGCTCCCGGCGATAGACGTGGGGATGCTCCTCCAGCCGGTCCAGACCGGCCAGGATGCCGGCATCGACCCGGTAGAGTTCCCCGACGATGCGCGGTCCGGTCGCGTGGCGCAACAAAGAGGGGATGCCACCGTAGAGGTACATGGCATGGCCGTCCCGGGTCGTGGCCGGACCGAGGAAACGTGCCTTGTTCAAATAGAAGTGGTTGCAAAACCCCTGGCGCAAGGTGCCGTAGACGAAGACGTCCCAGGTGGGACGCGGCCTCCTCAGGCCGGGACATGGTCCCCTCCGAAGCCGAGCCGGTCGAGACACAGCCGCCTCGCCTCGCGTTCGATGGCGCACAGCGCGGCCAGAGCCTCGTTGAAATCGTCCCGACCGGCGGTGAAGACGCCATGGCCGAGCACCACCACTCCGGCCCGACCGACCAAGGCCGGGGGCATGGTGTGGACAAGTCCGCGCGGACCGGCCCCGACCTCGCCAGGCACGATGGGCACATCCCCAAGGAAGCGGCGCCTCGGGCAGGTCACATGGCAGGCGTCACGCTCGGGACAATCCGGGAGATCGCAGTCCATGGACAGGATCACCGCGAATTTGGGGTGGCCGTGGAGAATGGCCCGGCGGCCGTCCAGACGGGCCAGGGCGGCATGGGCCGCCAGTTCGCTGGACGCGGTCAGCCCGGCGCACGACGAGCCGTCCAGGGGGCAGATGTCGAGACAGCCGGCCAGCTCGTCCAGGGCGGCCCCGGTCTGGCTGATGGCCAGGGCGCCGTCCAGATTGTAGGACACGTTGCCGAATACCGAATCCACAAGCCCCAGGTCCACCGTGGCTTCCCGGCCGCGACCACGGCGGCCCAGGGCCTCGGTCCGGGTCGCAAACGGTCCCCGGGCCAGGGCCGGCGGCTGCGCAGGCGGCGCCGGGGGCAAACTTGCCACGGCCCGGGCGAGCACGGCCGCCCGTTGCGCATCGACGGTTCCGGCACGGGCCGCGGCCAGGCAATCGGCAAAAAACTTCACGAACCCGGCAAAGGCCACGGACGAGACCGTGACAAACGCCTGCTCCGGCGACAGGGCGCCATGGGCCACAATGCCGTACCCCGGCACATAAGCCCCCTTGCGCCGGGTCAGAGCCTGGGCCATGGCTGCGGCCGTGGGTGCGGCCACGACCGGTATGTCGTGGAAAAAAGTCCGCGTCTCGCAGTCCCGGGGCCGGATGGCCGGCGCTTCCCGGGCGGCGAGAAATTCCAGGATGGAGGCGTACGGCTCGGCTGGCGGGGCCAGGATCAGGCTCGACACGCCGAGCTGGTCCACGACCTCGGCCAGGACCGGGTTCAGGGAATCGGGCCGGGAAAAGACGAGCCGCTCGTCCAGGCCGGCCACCAGGGCCTGGCCCGGCGCGCACAGGCCGGCCCGTTCGAGTCGGGCGGCAAAACGGGCGATCAGCGCGTCCATGGCAGATCAAGGCTCCCGCGCCCGGGCCGGATCGGGCAGGCCGTCCGCAGTCAGTCCCCGCAGACGGTAATATTTACCCCGGGCGACCAGAAAATCCTCCCGGCGCAGGGGCGGCACATCGATCCCATCGCCGGAGCTTCCGGGTTCGCGAAAAAACCGTTCCGGCAAATCGTCATCGTGGGCAGTCAGGCCGCGACGGCGCCTTGCTGGCGTTCGCGGAACACGGTCCGTTCGCCGAGACGGGCCAGGCCGCCGGCCGTGACCTCCTCCCCGGTCAGCGCGGCCAATGCCTGCCCCCACTCTTCCAGGCTCGTGCCGAGCGCCAGCCACGGGCACACGCCCAGGCTGTCCATGGCGGCGGTGGTGTTTTCGCCCAGAAAGACCGCCCGAGCCTTGCCCTCGAAGGTGAAGCGATCCGTGGCCACGGGCTTGCGCAACAGCTCATGGGCCAGGCAACCCGCCCGCCAGGCATCGGGGCCGGTGGTCGAGACGGCCAAGCCCAAGGCCAGGCCGTAGGCGCCGCGCGGATCAAAAGCCGGCAGTTCCATGCCCTTGACCACCATGGCCGTTTCGGGACGTCCGCGAGCGGCGGCCAGAGCCCTCGCCCCCCGCGCCCATTCGCGGCCCGCGTCGCGGCCGTCGGCCAGGGCGGCGATGGAGGCAAGCACCCCCGCGGCCGAGGGTTCCCGGCCGTCGCACGCGGCCAGGGTCGCCAGGGTCGCGGCCACGGACACCGGATCGAGCCCCAAACGCCAGCACGCGGCCTGGGCGGTCACGGCCAAGCTACCGTCGGCCAGACCGAGCAGGGCCGTGAAATGGGACAAGGCATCGAACCCGGGCAGCGGAATGCCACCCGGGGCCAGGCGCTGGCAGCCCACCGGACAGCCCGGGCAGGCCGTGCCGAGGCTTCCCCACTGCGCTTCGAGCCGTGGGGCATTGACCTGGGGAGCCTGGGGGAAAAAGGTCTCCCGGAAATTGCGCGTGGGCATCATGCGCCGGCCGTGGGTCAGATCGAACAGGGCGGCACGGCCATGGCCGCCGAGCCCTCCCGATCCCAGGGCCGGCGAGGCGCCGATCAAACGCAGGATGGCCGCCCGGGCCCGGTCCAAGCCGGCCGGATCGGCCACCGGCACCCGGCCATGGCCGGTCGCGGCCACGAAGCAGCAGTTTTTGGCGGCCAGGGCCAGGCCCAGTCCGCCCCGGCACGGGCCATGCCAGGTATCCACCACCGCCCCGGCGAGGCAGCTGGCCCCGTTCCAGGCAGCCGGTCCGGTCACCAGGGCACCGTCCAGGGCGGTCAGGCTGGCGCTGACCGCCGGCGTGGGCAGCCAGTCCACGGCCGTGGCATCGACCAGCACCGCCTCGGTATCGCGGACGACAAGGCCCACCGGGGCTGTGGCCCGCCCGGTGATGACAAGACCGGCCAGTCCGGCCCGGGCCAAAGCCCCGCCCAACCGGCCGCCGAAACCGGCATCGGCACTGGTCCCGGTCAGGGGCGAAGTCCAGGCCGCGGTCACACGTCCGGTCCCGGGCAGATCCACCCCGGCCAGCCGGCCCGGACACAAGACGATCGGGGTTTTGGGATCGTCCCAGGCAAGATGGGCCCAAGGATCACGCAAGGCCGCAGCCAGGCCGCGCCCACCCAGATCCATGGCGCGGTCCGCCTCGGACACGGGCAAGCGGGAGGTCCGTTCGCGCTGTAAATCGACCTGGAGGATATAAGCGGCAAGCTGTTGCGGCATGGTGTGTTCCCGACCCGGGAGTACCAGACGGCCCAGGGCAGGGCAACACGCCCCTGAGCCTAAAGACAACCCGAAAACCGTCGATACGAAAGGACAAGCGCATGCGATGAGGTCGCCATGGACATCACTTCCGTTTCTTCCGGGCTGTCGAGCCTCCTGTCCGATACCGGGACCACCGCCGACAAGCGGCTCACCCTGTCCATCAACCGGGCGGACACGGACGACAACACCTCTCTGGCCGGGTCGCTCACCGTCAGCAACGATGACGCCGCGAGTTTCGCCGCGAGCCTCATGGACAAGATCACGGCGGCCACGGCCAGCAATGCCGGTGACAGCTTGTCCGCGGCCGGCGTGGACCTGGAAAAGTCCCTGACCGATGCCGTCGAGTACGTGCGCGACAATTTCGGGGACGCGGCGGCCAAGACCGTCATGGGCCTGATCAGCAAGGGTGTGGGTGACGGCGCGGGCGGCGAGGACGCCATGGGCAAGGGCCTGCTCTCGGCCCTGCAATTCATCGACAACCAGTTCGGCGTGGCCGCCGGCGACCAGGCCATCAATTATTTCAACGGGGCTCTCAACAACGCGGTCAACGCCTACTACCAAAACGGCCACAACGAGGAGTTCTACGCCTCGGACGGCACCCTCGGCGCCAGCCAGTTGCAGGACAGCCTGTCCGCCAGCCTGTCTTCCGTGGCCCAACAGTACGGCCAGGACGCGGGCCGACATGGTGTCCGACATCATCGACACGAGCCTGTCCCAGACCGGCCTGACCCGGGAAGGCCTCTCCACGGCCCTGGGCGCGGCCTCGGACTACCTCAACGAAAATTTCGGGTCCGCGAACCTGTCCCTGCGTACCGGCCTGCCCTCCGATTTGGAGCGCGGCTCGGTGCTCAACATGACGGTCTAGCCGGCCGGCAACGTCCCCTGCTCCTCGCGGCAGGCCTGCCGACGGGGAAGCTGCTGCAAATCGTGTCTTAGCGCGCGCCGCTGGGCTTTGGCAGGGTGATGGTGATCGTCGTGGAATCGGTTGCGTCGGAAGTGTCCATGGCGATGCTGCCGCCATGCACCTCGGCGATGCGCTTGGAGGAATACGCACCAAGTCCGGTGCCGCCCACTTTGCCGGCCGTGGAAAATTTCCCGAAGAACGTCCCGCGAATGGCCTCGGGGACCGCACCCCGGTTGTGCACCCGGACAATCACGCCCTCGGCTACCGACAGGTCGACTTCGATCACCCCGCCCTCCTGGCGAGGCCTCCACGGCGTTTTTCAGGCAATTGCCCAAAAGCGTATGAAGCAGCAAGCGCTCTCCAGAAACTTCCACCGTGTCGGTCGAATCCATGGGACGGCCAGTCCCGAGTCAGGACAAACGCAACCCGGCACTGTTTGGCCAAGGGACGTCAGCTCCACGAACAACCGCCGGACCGAGATGCGACAGCTCCACCGGGGCCGGGCACAGGACATAGGTGCCCCGCTCCATCTTGAACAAATCCAGGGAGCGGTTGATCATGGAGAGCATTTTCAGCCCGCTCTCCTCCACCAGGGTCAGCAGCTTGACCTGGGTCTCGGTGAGTCCCCCCTCGTCGAGCAGGATCCGGGGCAGGCCGATGATGCCGGTCAGCGGCGCCTTGAGGTCGTGGCGCATGATGTGGTCCACGTCCTCGCGCAGTTTGGCCGCCTCGGTCAGGGCCGCGTTTTGGCGGGCGAGTTCCAGGCGGTCGGCCCGCAACTCCAGATGGTTTTTCACCCGGGCCCGAACCACGGACGGACTGACCGGTTTGACGATATAGTCCACCGCTCCGATGGAAAGCCCCAGGCTTCGTCCTCGGGTGCGTGGCGAGGCCGTGACGAAAATAACCGGGATATCCCGCGCGGCCGGGTCGCCCTTGAGCCGGCGGCACACGGCATAGCCATCCATGTCCGGCATGACCACATCAAGCAGGATGATGTCCGGGACCAAGCGCCGGGCCAGATCAAGCACATCCCCGCCACGGGTGGCGACATGGATGTCGTGCTCGTTACGCAGGGCCTCAGCCAGAATACGTATGTTGGCCGGCACATCGTCCACGATGAGGACGGCCGGGCGCCTGTCTTCGTCCCATGGCGGACCTGCGGGAGGGGCAGCCCCCTAGGCCGACGAATTCCTTTTGGATTTCCTTCGAACATATTAAAATCATTAAAGAAAGCATCAAGAATTTGCGGATCGAAATGGCTTCCCCGACCGGCCCGCATGATGTTCAAGGACTCCTCGTTGGAGAAGGGTTCCTTAGTAGGGCCGGCGGCTGGTCAGGGCGTCGAAACATCGGCCACGGCGCAGATGCGGCCGTAGAGCGGAATGTCCTCCCCGGCCAGACCGTTGGGGTAACCCGAACCGTCCCAGCGCTCGTGGTGGGCCAGGGCGATGATTTCGCCCACCCGCAACAACTCGAAACTCGAATCCCCCAGGATGCGCGCCCCAAAAATGGTGTGCTTCTTCATGATCGTCCATTCATCGGGGGTAAGCTTGGCGGGCTTGAGCAGGATGCTGTCCGGAATGCCGATCTTGCCGATGTCGTGCATGGGGCTGGCCTGGAGCACAAGGTCCACCTCGGCGTCGGGCAGGCCCAGACGCTTGGCGAGCAAGGCGCAATAGCGGCTCATGCGCTGGATGTGGTCGGCGGTCTCCTCGTCCTTGAATTCGGCAGCCGCGGCCAGGCGGTGGATGGTCTCCAGATGGGCCGACAAAATGACGCGCTGGGATTCCTTGACGTTGTCCAGGGCCATCTTGAGGGCGCTCGTGCGCACGGCCACCATTTCCTCAAGCTCGGCCTGGTAGCGCTTCACCTCGTCCTGGGATTCCTTCATTTTGAGCAAGGACCCCATCCGCACCCGCAATTCGGTCAGATCGATAGGCTTGGAGATGAAGTCGTTGGCCCCGGCCTCCACGGCCCGCAATCCGGTCCTGCTTGCTGGTAAGCGCCGTGAACCATGATGATGGGCACATCCGAAACGCCCGACATCCCACGGATCTTGCTGGCCACGGTGAAGCCGTCCATCTCCGGCATCATGACGTCGAGCAGCACCAGATCGATGGAGGTATCGAGCAAGGTCTGGGCCTCGGCCCAGGTTTCGGTCAAGACCGGCTCATAGCCGAGATTGCGCAACAACCCGCC
>Ga0268359_10148_pt1 | contig 15639 bp, 16 predicted proteins | sample BioMet11_FD_194416 | JGI IMG/M metagenome (GOLD analysis project Ga0268359, IMG submission 194416) | Sewage microbial communities from Oakland, California, United States - Biofuel 11 (PacBio Assembly) | ecosystem: Engineered > Wastewater > Sewage > Unclassified | place: USA: California | collected...
CCCGGTTTTCACACCGAATATACCGGGAGGAACCATGGCGTTTCTCCGTTTCGCGGAACAATAGCCTGGTGGATGGTTTTATTACCTCCATCCGATAGTGAATGGACAAATTGAGAATCCGGTTTACAATCGGTCCTGTTTGTCGGCGGCAAATCCTATGATCAAACGGGAAGCAGAAAAAAAGCTTGGGGATCTTGCCTGGGGATTCCCGGCGGTATCAGTCATCGGGCCCCGGCAGTCCGGAAAAACACCTTGGTCAGGAAAGTATTTCCCGAAAAACCCTATGTCCTTCTGGAAGACCCCGATACGCGCGCATTTGCACAGGAAGATCCCCGGTCTTTCCTCTTACAGTACGAACGCACCGGTGCGATCCTGGATGAGGTCCAGCGCGTCCCGGAACTCTTTTCCTATCTCCAGGGTATCCTGGACGCCCAGAACCGGCCCGGGCAGTTCATCCTGACCGGCTCGCAAAATTTTTTACTCATGGAAAATATCTCACAATCCCTTGCCGGCCGTGTCGGGATTATCCGGTTACTGCCCCTGTCCATGCATGAACTTATCCAGGAAAAATACCGGTCGGGAGCTACGAGATATCATCTACCGGGGTTTTTATCCCCGGGTGTATACATCAACAATCGAACCGGCGGATTTCTATTCGTCCTATATCCAGACCTATCTTGAGCGCGACCTCCATTTGTTAAAACAGGTTCAGAACCTTTCGGCCTTCCAGAATTTCATGAAGATGTGTGCGTTCAGGAACGGGCAGGTCGTGAATTATTCGTCCCTTGCCCAGGATTGCGGGATTACTCACAATACCGCAAAAGAATGGCTGTCCCTTCTGGAAACATCATCAATTATTATCCGGATCATGCCGCATGTTAAAAATTTCAACAAGCGGATGATAAAGATGCCAAAACTGTATTTCACGGATCCCGGTCTCGCAGCCCACCTTGCCGGGATACGCGATGCAGACACGATTCGCAGCCATTCGCTCAAAGGCGGCCTATTTGAATCGCTGATCATCACGGAATTCTTAAAATGCCGGTTCAATCACGGGAACGAATCCTCATTGTATTTTTGGCGCGATCAGCACGGGCATGAGATAGACTGCATCATCGAATACCAGGGAAAAGATCTCATTCCCGTGGAAATAAAAATCCGGAAGAACGGTAAACAGCGATTATTTTAGAGAGATTACATACTGGAACACATTGTCCGGCAATGATCCAAAACGCTCGTTTGTAGTGTATGGCGGGGACCAGTCCCAACAGCGTACAGCCGGCTGTCTTCTTGGCTATGCGCACATGGATCCGATCTTTAAGTTCCTCAGGTAATGTGCCGTTTCTGGCCTGAACTTTTTTTTGATTTTTTTTTGGCAGGCGCTGTACGGAGGAGCCATGTCTCCCCCCCTCGCGGTTCGCATCGCCCCGAGTCCGGGTGCGTACCGGTCGGATGAGGCGCGTCTCTGGCCGGTCCCCTTTTTTATGAAGCGGGGCTCCCCAGCGGGAAATCCACGAAAGGATCCTGCCGACACGACGCTCCCCCTGTTGGACCGTGGGAAGGAACATTTTTGTTCCCAAAAAATACCGGAGATTTGCGCCCGTATTCCATTACGGGCGGCAATACTTGCCCGGATTTCCGTATTTTTCATTTCATAATCAAAGCACTTCTCCAGGGCCTGCCAACAGGTATATGCCACACGGCCCGGGATACGACGGGCATGTGCGAGGCAGGCTTCTGCTGATACTTCTGTATAGCGAGCGGGAGCTCTGTACAAAATTTCCCGTGTATCCCAGGCCGGTGGCAGGAGATGAAAACAAATGGAAAAAACCACACAGAAAAGACGGAACGGTGAGCAGAGAAGAATATACCGGGCAACACTCCTCTGCGTTACCGTCCCGAAAACAGGCAGCTGCCGGAAGGTCCCGGGGGGATCGACACCGGCGGCAGTACAGCATGTCGGACATCTGACTGAATCCCGACAAAGGGACCCGTCAGCCGTACCGCCGGACAGCCCCGGGCTTGATTCTGATGCAGCAAAGCCGGTGGCCGGGTCCGGAAAAAGCGGGGGCGATCCACCGTGACCGGCAAAAACCCGCCCGAACAGTCGATAGCCGAAGCACGGGAATGGGCTGCAGGACAGGAATTTATGGTCTTTGCGCTGGAGCCACCGGGTATGTTCCCGTTCCACTTTGTCGTAAGCAAAGGAGGGACGGCAAGCATTGTCACCGTCCGGCGTCCCAAATACCTGGATTTCAACCTCGTAAATATCGCGTATTCGTGCAGGACCGTCATAAAAGAACTCCGGGCCCTCACGATCAGTCCGGATATCCGAAAGGAGATCTGGGTGCGGAGAAATGCTCACACCTGGTACCGGTATCTCGTGCTGCCGGAGACGCTGGAGTACATTGACAACGAAAACGGTCCGGATAAACCGGCCGGCAGGATGGCGGGGGTAACTCCCCATCGGATTCTTTTTTTTTATATTCGGCGGGTATCCTCTGAACAGGTCCGCATGTAGTTCTGGGAAACACTACCTTTCGGCGTTTTTTAAACGAACGCGATCACCTGGCATGCGTCTGTTTGCTGCCGGCTTCATATCAGCGGTCATGAGCGGGACCTCATAACGGACAACAGCCGCGACAAAAAATGCATCGTATATCGTAGGGCCCGTATTCTATGATCCCCTATCGGGCCAGGTAGATCCCGGGCATGGAGTACCGTTCAGGTTTCCTGGAGAAATACAACCTTCCTGAACCCCGATGAGCCGGTGTTGTTTCATTATGATCCATAGTACGATCGGGGCCGGAACTCCTTTGTGCTTGTAGTGTGACTAAAAATGCATAACGATGAGTGAGGGCGGTGCCCACTCTTATCCCGGGGATCGAAAAAAGAGAATCGCCTTATTCTGCCAGCGGGTGTCCGTTCTTGTCCCCTCGTCCGATTCCCTTGTAGACAAATCCGTTCCGGATGAATGCATCGGGATCGATCACGTTCCTCCCGTCAACAATCACCGGACGGGAAGTTTCGCAGAGCTTTTTGACCGTGAGCGGATCGAGGGAACGGTACTGGGAATGGCCCGGTGAAGATAACAACCGCGTCTGCCTGGGATAAAACCCTGGAAAGATCGTGTTCGATCTCAACCCCCGGGACAGACCGGACCCAGGGATCGTGCACAACAACCCTTGCTCCTGCGGTGATTGCCTGCTCTCTGAATGGTTCCGATGGCGGGTCGCGGGCGTCATCGGAGTTTGCGATAAATGCCCAGCCAAGCAGTGCGATTCTTGCACCGGAAAGCTGTTTTCCGACACGTTTTAGTCCCTGGCGGGTAAGGTTGAGCATGTGGACGGGCATGAAATCGTTGACATGCCGGGCAAGCACATAGAGCGAAGGTTCTCCGGCCGGGTAATCGAGAAGATCCTTTCCCAGGACCTGCACACCCCGTTCGAGATGATAGGTATCTTTTGTCAGGCAGTGCCCGCCAACACCGGCTCCCGGCCATAACATGGCCCGGGTGATCCCCTCCCCTTTGAGGCTGTCCACACCGGTACGGACATCGTATACATTAATGCCCATTGCTTCACAGTACAGCGCCAGCTCGTTCATGGCAGCGATCTGGAGATCCCGGAACGTATTCTCCGTGGTTTTTTGTTACTTCCGCTGCGGTGGCACTCATCGGAATAACCTTCCCCGTCGTAAGGATGGGAGAATACAACTCCGTTGCCCGGAGGGTACTTGCCTCGTCAATTCCTCCGACAATACGGTCGTGTTCCCGGAGGTTTCTGAGGAGACGCCCGACCATCACGCGTTCCGGGGCATGGGCCAGGGCAAAATCGGTTCCGGCAGTAAGGCCAGACTCCTTTTCAAGAATCTCCCGGGCAAATCCTGCCGTAGTACCCGGGGTAACAGTCGATTCGAGGACAACAAGCATCCCCGGCCGAAGGTACCGGCCCACATTTTTTAATCCTTCTTTTAAGGCGGAAAAATTCGGGAGGAGATCCCTCTTGTTCAAAAACGGCGTCTGGATGGAGAGCGTCACTGCATCGAGTTCTGCGATCCTTGAAAAATCCGAGGTACACTCAAACTTCCCGGCATCAACCACCTTTTCGATCAGATCCTCTAACCCGGGCTCCTCGCCTTTTAAGGGGCTTTCGCCCCGGTTGAGCATTTCGATCTTGTATCCTGAGGTTGCCGATTCCCGCTGGAAACCATAGACTTTTTCGAACTGCACAACATCGGCAAAGAGCATCGCGGCAGGGATACCTACATACCCCATTCCGACAACCCCGATCTTTTTAATTGCTCCCCGCTCTGCAATCTTTTGGGATACGTGTGACGACATGCTTATACAGCTTTAGGAAAACTGCTCGTAATCTTTTCGCAGACCTGGAGGTTGAAGAGACCCTGCTCCGGTGTGACCGGGAATTTTTTCCCGGATCCGGCACAGTCCAAAAAGGTGGACAGTTCCCTCTTTAACGGTTCGACCTGGTTTACCAGTACCTTTTCCATAACACTGTCCTGGGTATACCGGGCATCTTCGAAACTGATCTTCCCGGGTTTACGGTGAATATAAATCTCCTGGTGCATGAAATCGCCTTCAACGGTAAATGTCTCCTCTTCAATAAGGATAGACCGGACCTTTTTGGATGCCTTGCGGCTCGCGGAGAGATAGACCGGGTTGTCGTTAATGGTAAAGAGGGCAGCAGCGACATCTGCATTGCCCGCACTCTGCACCGACCATGATTTTGCCGGAATAAGGCTGAAAACAAGATCGATATCGTGAATCATCAGGTCCTCCACTACGGTGCTGCCGGTAACCCGTGCCGAACCCGGGTTGTGACGGCAAATCTCTACGTAACAGGGATGACGGACAATCTGTGCAAGTTCCGGAATGATCGCATTGAACCGTTCGATATGGCCGACACCGACAACAAGATCCTCCGGAATGCTACGTACGAGTGCAGTCGCCTCCTCTGTAGTAAGGCAGATCGGTTTTTCTATCAGGAGCGGGATATGGTGTTTGATCACCTCGCCTGATACCTTGAAATGGTATGGTGTCGGGACGCAAAGACTCACCGCGTCGCAGGCATCTAATAATTCTTTCATCGATCCTGCAACGTGGGCATCGAATTTCTTTCCCAGTTCTTCAGCGGCTTTGGTATTCAGATCGAAGAGGTAGAGGTTATCCACGTTTTTTAATTCCGAATAGACCCGGGCATGGTTCTTGCCCATAGCACCGACCCCGATAACACCGACATCCATATCAAATCATCCCATTGAGCGTATCGCAGATATATTTTAGTTGTTCGTCGGTTACCTGTGGGTGGACGGGCAGGCTCATCACCTGCTCGGCAAGCTCCTCTGCAACAGGACATCGTGTGTTTGCGGTAACCGGTTTGTAGACCGGCTGGCGGTGGATGGGAATAGGGTAATGTACCGCTGTGCCGATACCTTTCTCCTTTAAGGCCTCCATCAACTGTTCGCGGGATAGGGAGCAGTCTTTTGTCACCCGGACAACATACTGGTGGAAGACATGGGTTGCAGTCCTTTCTCCGCGCCGGTAATACCAGTCCCTTTGCCTTTAAGTGGCGGTCAAAATAATCGGCATTGTGCAGCCGGCGTTTGTTGAATCCGTCAAGTTTTGCAAGCTGCGCCACGCCGATGGCTCCTCCGATATCGGTCATACGGTAATTATATCCCAGTGAGGTATGGAGATATTTCTCGCTCTGGCCATGGTTAATAAACCTGCGGATCTTCGCTGCATATTCGTTATTGTCTGTTGTCACCATGCCGCCTTCCCCGGTGGTCATGTTCTTTGTAGGATAGAACGAGAAGCACCCCGCTGCCCCAAATCCCCCGACTTTCTTTCCCTTGTAGATCGATCCGTGTGCCTGGGCAGCATCTTCTATCAGGAGTGCATCAGTGATCGGAACACATCTCCCTTATGGGATCGATATCGAATGGCTGGCCAAAGAGGTGGACACCGATGACAGGCCTTTGTTCGTGGACTAAACAATTTCCGTACTGCCTCGGGATCAAGGGTGAAATATGCAGGATCGACATCGGCAAAGACCGGCTGCGCCCCGCACAGGGAAACACAGCTCGCGGTTGCGATAAAGGAAAATGTCGGAACGATCACCTCGTCTCCCGGACCGATGCCGGCAGAAGCAACCGCAGCATGGAGCGCCGCTGTACCGCTGTTTACCGCGATGGCATTCCTGACCCCGCAATACCTGGCGAATTCCTTTTCAAATTCTGCAACAACCGGTCCCTGGGCAAACATGCCGGACCGGAGAACCCGGGTAACCGCATCAATTTCCTCTGTGTCCGCCCGTGGCTGGGCTATAGGGATATGCATCATGATCGTCTCATCTCTTTTGGGGAGTTCGCGGAACCGTGCAGGTGCACCGATTGCAAGAACTCCTGTCGGTACGTCTTTTGTTACAACGGAACCTGCAGCAACCGCCGCCCCTTCATGGATGCGGACACCTGGCAGAATCGTGACATTAGCGCCGATAGTGGTATTATCCTCAAGCACCGGCCCGATCAGTGCCGGTCTGCCAAACGGAGGGTAACGATCGTTAGTGAGAACCGAATTCGGCCCGATAAAAACATTGTCGCCAATTTCGGTATTCGTGGGGATAAACACCATGCTCTGGATCCGCACATTGCTGCCGATTTTTGTTGTTCCTTCAATGATCGTTGCGGTTCCGATTGCAGTATTGTCGCCGATAGTGGTCTTTTCCCGAATGATGACATTGTGGCCGGTTGAAAAATTATCCCCTATGGTCACCGTACAATAAATAATCGTGCCGGTCCGTAGAACAGCATTCTTTCCAAGCACAGCACCGGCATAATTTTTCTTTCCGAGAAACTCCCGTGACGGGAATCCGATGATGACAGGTTCAAAAATCTGTGCATCCTTTCCAATTATATTTAGTCCGTATTGCTCCATTGGTCACCTGACTGACAAAACAACGCAAATATTCTCTGTAATTTATGTACAAACGTTATATTGTAGTTTGTGTAAAAGAGAATCAAATATCACATACCGTGTAAATCTTGTTACCTGACGTGAGATTATTTTGGAAAAATTCATGGTATCCTGTGAGTTGTTCTGCCAGGGCTTGTGTAGATCTGTTTTTTCCCGGGTTAAAACAAGACCGTAAACGCCCCGGTTTTCCCCTGCTCCTATCGGTGGAGGAAAAATGACCTTTTTCTGAAAGGCGGTGCAGGAATACCGGGCAAATAACCCCCGATTCCTGAAATCTCGATGCAAAACCCTGAAATCCCGGCCCTGTCCAGGTCGTATCCGAGGGTGGTTTTTCCAAAGGTATTGCTGCCCTGCCCCCCTCAACATCCGCCGTCCGAAGTGCCCTGCGGGTCGTTTTTTTTGTCCGGCGTAAAATTTGGAAAAATGTGGATTTCACGTCGGTGACCGGGCATGGTGAACCACGTTCCTCCCCCCTCGCGGTTCGCATCGCCCCGGGTCCGGGTGCGTACCGGTCGGATGGGGCGCGTCTCTGGCCGGTCCCCCTTTTTTATGAAGCGGGGCTCCCCAGCGGGAAATCCGCGAAAAGATCCTGCCGGCATGGCACTCTCCCCGCTGGGCCGGGGAAAGGAACATTTTTGTTCCCAAAAAATACCGGAGATTTGCGCCCGTATGCCGTTATGGGCCGCAATACTTGTTCGGATTCCCGGATTTTTCATTTCATAATCAAAGCACTTCTCCAGGGCCTGCCAACAGGTATATGCCACACGGCCCGGGATACGACGGGTATGTGCGAGGCAGGCTTCTGCTCAGGACCTCTGTATAGAGAGCGGGAGCTCTGTACAAAATTTCCCGTGTATCCCGGGCCGGTGGCAGGAGATGAAAACAAATGGAAAAAACCACACAGAAAAGACGGAACGGTGAGCAGAGAAGAATATACCGGGCAGCACTCCTCTGCGTTACCGTCCCGAAAACAGGCAGCTGCCGGAAGACCCCTGGGGGATCGACACCGGCGGCAGTGCAGCATGTCGGACATCTGACTGAATCCCGACAAAGGGACCCGTCAGCCGTACCGCCGGACAGCCCCGGGCTTGATTCTGATGCAGCAAAGCCGGTGGCCGGGTCCGGAAAACGCGGGGGCGATCCACCGTGACCGGCAAAAACCCTCCCGAACGGTCGATTGCCGAAGCACGGGAATGGGCCGCAGGACAGGAATTTATGGTCTTTGCGCTGGAGCCACCGGGTATGTTCCCGTTCCACTTTGTCGTAAGCAAAGGAGGGACGGCAAGCATTGTCACCGTTCGGCGTCCCAAATACCTGGATTTCAACCTCGTAAATATCGCGTACTCGTGCAGGACCGTCATAAAAGAACTACGGGCCCTCACGATCAGTCCGGATATCCGCAGGGAGATCTGGGTGCGGAGAAATGCACATACCTGGTACCGGTATCTTGTGCTGCCGGAAACACTGGAATACCTAGAGAATGAAAACGGCCCGAATGAAGCCGGCCGGCAGGATGGCGGGGGAGAATCCCCGTCATCTCTGGTTTATTAAAGAAACCTGTCAGCCTTGGAAAATGGCAACGATCTTCATAGGGCGCCAGGAATCTGCTAAATAGAGTGATACTACCGTTATTCCTGTTCCCTCAAGCAGCGCATCACACCCTGCCAGAACAAAATGACCGGTCACTGGTAAATATATCATGTATTCCCTATTCCCCCCTCCCTTCAAGAGAGATAGAATCGGTACGGCTCCATGATTTATCCGTCCGTTGTTCCTAAAGAGCCCATCATTTCGATCACAAAACGGGATCGACAACGACAAGCTCGATATGAGAAACGTTTGATCACGGGTACCCCCATTTGAGCCAGACCGTGGGACAGGAGTGACACAAAAGGGGAAATGGATGATAGTCATAACCCCTTGATGAGTTAACCAGATACGTTGCCCTTATTTTTTTAGAGAAATGTTAAAGTAATGCGGGAGACTATCCTCCCGGAGGAAATCAGAATTATGCCAGTCCCGGCAACGTCAGTCATTCCGTCATCAGGAATATCCGAGCGTGTAGCTGTTGCGGTCCGCCATATGCAGCAGACGCGGGGATTTGAACATGTCCGGTTCATCATACTCTATGGATCCGCTGCAGAAAACCGGATGACAAAAGAATCGGATATCGATCTCTGTGTGTATTATGAGGGCAGACACACCGAAGCTGCGCGGTTCCGCCATTCTGTCCTTTCCAGTCTTCCTGGTACTGATTATGATGTCCAGATCTTCCAGGATCTCCCCCTGTATGTTCGGGTCGAAGTACTGAAGGGAAAACCGGTTTTTGTCCGGAATTTGCGGTTTTTATATGAAAAAGCCACGGAAACACTTCGGGATTTTGAAGATTTCAAACACCGGTTGTATGATTATACCGGTCAGGATGCTCTCCGATGAAAAAGAAGCCCTTGCGGGAAACCGTGATCCGCGTCAAGATAAAAGAGATTCGGGAGGGTGTCCAAATCGTACAGGAACACCTGCCAAAAACTGCAGGCGAGTTTGGGAACCTGGGTCTGGTAAAAGACGGCATCTATAAAAGAATTGAGTTTGCGATCGAAGATGTATTCGATATCTGTGCAATCATAAACACGGACCTTGACCTTGGGATACCGGGTGAAGACGAGGATATTTTCCAGCATCTTGTGGACAGGAAAATTATTACTGCAACCATGCAGGACAAGATCCATGCAATGAGGGGATTCCGTAATATTGTTGTCCATCGGTACGGTACTATCGATGATGCACTGGCGTTTTCCCTGTTACAGGAAAATATCGGGGATTTTTTCCTGTTTGCCGCAGAAATTGAAAATGAACTTGGTACGCTTTGCCGCCGCTAAAAAAAGAGATACTCGCCAGAACAGTCGTACGGGAATTCCCGATGGGTATTTTAAGTTATTCCGCCACCCGGGGATTGCGCTCACTAAACATTTCCCGAAGTGCAGCCATGGACGATCAACCCCTCACCTGGTGAGACCCGTACTATGGCAAACCTGGTCTCCACCCGGTTAAAAAAGCGAATACGGGGATTACGAGAAGCTTCGTGGGTGCAGCATATTACGAACTCACCGGAGGAAAGACTGGAAAAGAATCCCCGGTCTCCGAATGTCCCGGAGATCCGTATTGTCACCGCCGACAAATGCCCGCACCCGTGGGAAGGTTCGGACCGGTCCCTGTATGATTTTATTGATGACGAATCTGTGGCCCTGCTGCTCAATTGTCCGGGAGAAGTATCCTGGCCTATTGGGGATTCGTCGATGATCCGGTTATTTTTTTAAAACCTGCTTTGAGGGAGTGAAGCATCCCCCAAGGATGTCCGCCTTTGATCAGGGCCCGGTTTTCACACCGAATATACCGGGAGGAACCATGGCGTTTCTCCGTTTCGCGGAACAATAGCCTGGTGGATGGTTTTATTACCTCTCCATCCGATAGTGAATGGACAAATTGAGAATCCGGTTTACAATCGGTCCATGTTTGTCGGCGGCAAATCCTATGATCAAACGGGAAGCAGAAAAAAAGCTTGGGGATCTTGCCTGGGGATTCCCGGCGGTATCAGTCATCGGGCCCCGGCAGTCCGGAAAAACCACCTTGGTCAGGAAAGTATTTCCCGAAAAACCCTATGTCCTTCTGGAAGACCCCGATACGCGCGCATTTGCACAGGAAGATCCCCGGTCTTTCCTCTTACAGTACGAACGCACCGGTGCGATCCTGGATGAGGTCCAGCGCGTCCCGGAACTCTTTTCCTATCTCCAGGGTATCCTGGACGCCCAGAACCGGCCCGGGCAGTTCATCCTGACCGGCTCGCAAAATTTTTTACTCATGGAAAATATCTCACAATCCCTTGCCGGCCGTGTCGGGATTATCCGGTTACTGCCCCTGTCCATGCATGAACTTATCCAGGAAAAAATACCGGTCGGGAGCTACGAGGATATCATCTACCGGGGTTTTTATCCCCGGGTGTATACATCAACAATCGAACCGGCGGATTTCTATTCGTCCTATATCCAGACCTATCTTGAGCGCGACCTCCATTTGTTAAAACAGGTTCAGAACCTTTCGGCCTTCCAGAATTTCATGAAGATGTGTGCGTTCAGGAACGGGCAGGTCGTGAATTATTCGTCCCTTGCCCAGGATTGCGGGATTACTCACAATACCGCAAAAGAATGGCTGTCCCTTCTGGAAACATCATCAATTATTATCCGGATCATGCCGCATGTTAAAAATTTCAACAAGCGGATGATAAAGATGCCAAAACTGTATTTCACGGATCCCGGTCTCGCAGCCCACCTTGCCGGGATACGCGATGCAGACACGATTCGCAGCCATTCGCTCAAAGGCGGCCTATTTGAATCGCTGATCATCACGGAATTCTTAAAATGCCGGTTCAATCACGGGAACGAATCCTCATTGTATTTTTGGCGCGATCAGCACGGGCATGAGATAGACTGCATCATCGAATACCAGGGAAAAGATCTCATTCCCGTGGAAATAAAATCCGGAAGAACGGTAAACAGCGATTATTTTAGAGAGATTACATACTGGAACACATTGTCCGGCAATGATCCAAAACGCTCGTTTGTAGTGTATGGCGGGGACCAGTCCCAACAGCGTACAGCCGGCTGTCTTCTTGGCTATGCGCACATGGATCCGATCTTTAAGTTCCTCAGGTAATGTGCCGTTTCTGGCCTGAACTTTTTTTTGATTTTTTTTGGCAGGCGCTGTACGGAGGAGCCATGTCTCCCCCCCCTCGCGGTTCGCATCGCCCCGAGTCCGGGTGCGTACCGGTCGGATGAGGCGCGTCTCTGGCCGGTCCCCTTTTTTATGAAGCGGGGCTCCCCAGCGGGAAATCCACGAAAGGATCCTGCCGACACGACGCTCCCCCTGTTGGACCGTGGGAAGGAACATTTTTGTTCCCAAAAAATACCGGAGATTTGCGCCCGTATTCCATTACGGGCGGCAATACTTGCCCGGATTTCCGTATTTTTCATTTCATAATCAAAGCACTTCTCCAGGGCCTGCCAACAGGTATATGCCACACGGCCCGGGATACGACGGGCATGTGCGAGGCAGGCTTCTGCTGATACTTCTGTATAGCGAGCGGGAGCTCTGTACAAAATTTCCCGTGTATCCCAGGCCGGTGGCAGGAGATGAAAACAAATGGAAAAAACCACACAGAAAAGACGGAACGGTGAGCAGAGAAGAATATACCGGGCAACACTCCTCTGCGTTACCGTCCCGAAAACAGGCAGCTGCCGGAAGGTCCCGGGGGGATCGACACCGGCGGCAGTACAGCATGTCGGACATCTGACTGAATCCCGACAAAGGGACCCGTCAGCCGTACCGCCGGACAGCCCCGGGCTTGATTCTGATGCAGCAAAGCCGGTGGCCGGGTCCGGAAAAAGCGGGGGCGATCCACCGTGACCGGCAAAAACCCGCCCGAACAGTCGATAGCCGAAGCACGGGAATGGGCTGCAGGACAGGAATTTATGGTCTTTGCGCTGGAGCCACCTGGGTATGTTCCCGTTCCACTTTGTCGTAAGCAAAGGAGGGACGCAAGCATTGTCACCGTCCGGCGTCCCAAATACCTGGATTTCAACCTCGTAAATATCGCGTATTCGTGCAGGACCGTCATAAAAGAACTACGGGCCCTCACGATCAGTCCGGATATCCGAAAGGAGATCTGGGTGCGGAGAAATGCTCACACCTGGTACCGGTATCTCGTGCTGCCGGAGACGCTGGAGTTACATTGACAACGAAAAAGGTCCGGATAAAACCGGCCGGCAGGATGGCGGGGGTAACTCCCCATACGGATTCTTTTTTTTATATCGGATTCGGCGTGGTAATCCTCTTGAACAGGTCCGCATGTAGTTCTGGGAAACACTACCTTTCGGCGTTTTTTAACGAACGCGAACACCTGGCATGCGTCTGTTTGCTGCCGGCTTCATATCAGCGGTCATGAGCGGGACCTCATAACGGACAACAGCCGCGACAGAAAAATGCATCGTATATCGTAGGGCCCGTATTCTATGAGATCCCCTATTCGGGCCAGGTAGATCCCGGGCATGGAGTACCCGTTCAGGTTTCCTGGAGAAATACAACCTTCCTGAAACCCCGATGAGCCGGTGTTGTTTCATTATGATCCATAGTACGATCGTGGCCGGAACTCCTTTGTGCTTGTAGTGTGACTAAAAATGCATAACGATGAGTGAGGGCGGTTGCCCACTCTTATCCCGGGGATCGAAAAAAGAGAAGCGCCTTATTCTGCCAGCGGGTGTCCGTTCTTGTCCCCTTCGTCCGATTCCTTGTAGACAAATCCGTTCCGGATGAATGCATCGGGATCGATCACGTTCCTCCCGTCAACAATCACCGGACGGGAAGTTTCGCAGAGCTTTTTTGACCGTGAGCGGAGTCGAGGGAACGGTACTGGGAATGGCCGGTGAAGATAACAACCGCGTCTGCCTGGGATAAAACCCTGGAAAGATCGTGTTCGATCTCAACCCCCCGGGACAGACCGGACCCAGGGATCGTGCACAACAACCCTTGCTCCTGCGGTGATTGCCTGCTCTCTGAATGGTTCCGATGGCGGGTCGCGGGCGTCATCGGAGTTTTTGCGATAAATGCCCAGCCAAGCAGTGCGATTCTTGCACCGGAAAGCTGTTTTCCGACACGTTTAGTCCCTGGCGGGTTAAGGTTGAGCATGTGGACGGGCATGAAATCGTTGACATGCCGGGCAGCACCTAGAGCGAAGGTTCTCCGGCCGGGTAATCGAGAAGATCCTTTCCCAGGACCTGCACACCCCGTTCGAGATGATAGGTATCTTTTGTCAGGCAGTGCCCGCCAACACCCTCCCGGCCATAACATGGCCCGGGTGATCCCCTCCCCTTTGAGGCTGTCCACACCGGTACGGACATCGTATACATTAATGCCCATTGCTTCACAGTACAGCGCCAGCTCGTTCATGGCAGCGATCTGGAGATCCCGGAACGTATTCTCCGTGGTTTTTGTTACTTCCGCTGCGGTGGCACTCATCGGAATAACCTTCCCCGTCGTAAGGATGGGAGAATACAACTCCGTTGCCCGGAGGGTACTTGCCTCGTCAATTCCTCCGACAATACGGTCGTGTTCCCGGAGGTTTCTGAGGAGACGCCCGACCATCACGCGTTCCGGGGCATGGGCCAGGGCAAAATCGGTTCCGGCAGTAAGGCCAGACTCCTTTTCAAGAATCTCCCGGGCAAATCCTGCCGTAGTACCCGGGGTAACAGTCGATTCGAGGACAACAAGCATCCCCGGCCGAAGGTACCGGCCCACATTTTTTAATCCTTCTTTTAAGGCGGAAAAATTCGGAGGAGATCCCTCTTGTTCAAAAACGGCGTCTGGATGGAGAGCGTCACTGCATCGAGTTCTGCGATCCTTGAAAAATCCGAGGTACACTCAAACTTCCCGGCATCAACCACCTTTTCGATCAGATCCTCTAACCCGGGCTCCTCGCCTTTTAAGGGGCTTTCGCCCCGGTTGAGCATTTCGATCTTGTATCCTGAGGTTGCCGATTCCCGCTGGAAACCATAGACTTTTTCGAACTGCACAACATCGGCAAAGAGCATCGCGGCAGGGATACCTAATACCCCATTCCGACAACCCCGATCTTTTAATTGCTCCCCGCTCTGCAATTCTTTTGGGATACGTGTGACGACATGCTTATACAGCTTTAGGAAACTGCTCGTAATCTTTCGCAGACCTGGAGGTTGAAGAGACCCTGCCCGGTGTGACCGGGAATTTTTTCCCGGATCCGGCACAGTCCAAAAGGTGGACAGTTCCCTCTTTAACGGTTCGACCTGGTTTACCAGTACCTTTTCCATAACACTGTCCTGGGTATACCGGGCATCTTCGAAACTGATCTTCCCGGGTTTACGGTGAATATAAATCTCCTGGTGCATGAAATCGCCTTCAACGGTAAATGTTCCTCTTCAATAAGGATAGACCGGACCTTTTTGGATGCCTTGCGGCTCGCGGAGAGATAGACCGGGTTGTCGTTAATGGTAAAGAGGGCAGCAGCGACATCTGCATTGCCCGCACTCTGCACCGACCATGATTTTGCGGAATAAGGCTGAAAACAAGATCGATATCGTGAATCATCAGGTCCTCCACTACGGTGCTGCCGGTAACCCGTGCCGAACCCGGGTTGTGACGGCAAATCTCTACGTAACAGGGATGACGGACAATCTGTGCAAGTTCCGGAATGATCGCATTGAACCGTTCGATATGGCCGACACCGACAACAAGATCCTCCGGAATGCTACGTACGAGTGCAGTCGCCTCCTCTGTAGTAAGGCAGATCGGTTTTCTATCAGGACGGGATATGGTGTTTGATCACCTCGCCTGATACCTTGAAATGGTATGGTGTCGGGACGCAAAGACTCACCCGCGCAGCATCTAATAATTCTTTCATCGATCCTGCAACGTGGGCATCGAATTTCTTTCCCAGTTCTTCAGCGGCTTTGGTATTCAGATCGAAGAGGTAGAGGTTATCCACGTTTTTTAATTCCGAATAGACCCGGCATGGTTCTTGCCCATAGCACCGACCCCGATAACACCGACATCCATATCAAATC
>Ga0268359_10261_pt1 | contig 15574 bp, 23 predicted proteins | sample BioMet11_FD_194416 | JGI IMG/M metagenome (GOLD analysis project Ga0268359, IMG submission 194416) | Sewage microbial communities from Oakland, California, United States - Biofuel 11 (PacBio Assembly) | ecosystem: Engineered > Wastewater > Sewage > Unclassified | place: USA: California | collected...
ACCGCCTTCTTCCGTCATTTCCAAACAGCGGCTTTTGTGGAGTTGCCTACAAGGATATTAGCGGCTTTGGCCGCATAAAATCCATGGCGCCGGAAGCCGGCATGCCCCAAGCCTGATAGCCAAAGCGCCCTAAATCTTGGACAGTGGTCAAAGTACCGGGCCTGATTACTGTAATCATGACGTCACCTTCTCTTGCCAGCGGCGGGGTGTATAGAAGCCTTGAGCAATGTAGTCCTTCAGTTCAAAATATTCTTCCAAATCAATAGGTGTAAAGCGTACATAGTCTCCCGGACTGAGCAGAAAGGGATCTTTTCTTTGGGCATCAAAAATGGCCAAGGGGGTACGGCCGATTAGCCACCATTCACCGGGAGTGTCTATAGAATAAATGCCTGTTTGATTGCCGGCCAAGCCGATAGATCCGCTGGGACAACGGGGCGAGGGGTAGTTTGCCTGGGCAAATGAAAAGGCATGGTACCCATATAAGGAAAACCGGGAGTAAACCCTATCATATAACCATGAAAGGCTTATCCGTATGTAGCCTGATTAATTTCTCTTTACTGAGTTTAGTTAAGCGCAACACGGCCTCCATATCAGGGGCCAACACAACCGTCATAACAAGTGGGGACTTCCAAAACCTGATAGGTTTGCTGAGGCTCAGGAACCATCTCTAGCAAAGCTTTTTCTACCGCAGACTTTATGTGAGCGTAAGTAACAGTACGCATTTTAAAATAAATCATTACAGAACAGTAGGAAGGAACTATTTCTAAAATTCCTTTTACCCTAAAGCTTTAAAAGCTGTAACAAAACCACAGACCTGTTCCCGCACCTTGGGTGTAATGGGTAGTGCCAAAAACTACCAAATACTATTTTCTCCTGCTGGACGCAAAACCGGCTTAAAAGAATTAGCGTTCATTTTTATTAGCCTCCTTGCTTAGAGGCATACGTTTCCCACAGGAGCTTCATAAATAGCTTTAAAGGCGCAGGCAGCCATTTATCCTTGTGATGGAACATAAAGGCCTGCATTTTCCAGGGCGTATCACTCCAGTCCAAGGCACAGAGACTGCCTTTAGTGATTTCATCCTGGGCGGCGACCAAGGGAAGCACAGCTATACCTAAACCTTTTTTGGCAAAAGTCTTGGCGGCATGCAGCTGCTCTATTTCTAAAATACGCATGGGTTTAACCTTGGCTTTTTCCAGCTCTTCTGTTAATAGCATTGTATATTTGCTGTTTATTTCTGTGACAATAAGGGTCTCACCGGACAAAAGCTGTTCAGTTACCAGCCGTTTTCCTGCCAAGGGATGGGAGGGAGATACTAAAAGACCGATGGGTTCCGGCCAGAGCTTATAAACAGTTAAATCCTTTTCATCTATATTTTCTTCCAAACAACAGGCTAAATCTAAGATATTTTTGCGAATAAGATCCTGAAAATAAGTGCTGGTACCCAAAGTCAAATGTAGCTCCACATTGGGGTAAAGCAACGCATATTCGGAAAGTAAGTGCTCCAACCGGTAACGGGTAATGGATTCGCTCATGCCCAGTCTTAAAATTCCCTCCGGTTCCACATTATGCTGCAGTGCGGCATGGGTTTCGTCGTCCAAGCGGATGATTTTTTCTGCATAGCCATAGAGTTGCTCACCCTGCAGAAGTAAGCATTAAGGCATGGCCCAATCGCTCAAAGAGCGCAACTCCCATTTCTTTTCCAAGAGTTGAATGTGGGAAGTTACGCTGGATTGAGTATAACCCTGCTGCCTGGCAGCCTCAGAAAAGCTGCCCAATTTTACGATGCTCATAAAAGTTCGTAGCTGGCGTATTTCCATTTTTCTCCTCCTTCAAGATTGCTACTAAAGAATACCATAATAAGCAACAAAAAAGAAGTGCACCGTAAAGTGCACTCCTTAAAAAGTTTTTATAGCATTAGGGAATCAAAACACACTTGCAGCATTCCCCTGTTTTCATCAGGCGTAAGCCTTCCTGAAATTCTGCCATAGGGAGCTTGTGAGTAATAATAGGGGACAGGTCCAAGCCTCTGGCCAATAGACCTTTGCCGGTTTCCCAGTCCTTGTACATACGACGGCCGGCAATGCCCTTTAAGGTAAGGCCGCGATAGACAAACTCGTCCAATTGGAAGGTGAGATTCTTGGAAGATAAACCTAAAACAGCAATTTTGCCTTCCGGTTTAATATAAGTTAAGCTGGCTTGAATAGCGCCAACGTTACCGGAGAAATCTAAAACTACATCAACTTTTTCACCATTATTGGCAGCAGGAACTGCTTGGGCCACATCATTTTTAATAGGATCAATTAAAACATCAGCACCCATATCCAAGCCCTTTTGGCCGCGGCTGGCTACCGGTTCAATGGCTACGATTCTGGAAGCACCGGCATATTTGGTACACCGATACCCATAGCGCCAATAGGACCGCAACCGATGACTGCCACTGATTACCTACTAGGTCAAATTGGGTGGCAGCATGTACAGCAGCAATGAATGGCTCCATCAGACTTAATTGTTCCCAATTGGCAAATTTTTTAAATACTATGGCATTTTCAGCAGGAATACTAATGTATTCAGCTAAAGCACCATCGCGCGATAAGCCAATAACCTTGGTGTGGGGGCAAACATGTTGGTTACCGTTATGACAGGTTTCGCAAGTATTGCAAACAATGTGAGTTTCAGCAGAAACAGCATCGCCAATGTTTATTTGGGAAACAAGCTCGCCTTTTTCTACTACCTCGCCGGAAAACTCGTGACCAATAATCATAGGCGGTTTCATGCGAGTGCTGGCAAAAGGATTCCACATCATAATATGGACATCAGTGCCACATACGGCCATGGAATGAACTTTAATCAGAACGTCATTTGGCCCCACTGAGGAATAGGTCTTTCTATCAGCTCCAGATTGCCTTCACCCGGTGCTGCCTTAATAACACACTTCATAGTGCCCTTCATCTGCGATAAGCCTCCTCGTTAAAAATGCCATTTTGGCAGTAATGAACTAAATTTATAGCTTTTATTATACTATATTATGCCAGCTGTCTCTAAAAAACGAAAGAAAAATTTTAATGTTATCAAAAGCATGCAAAAAAATTATACTCTAAATAAAAAAATGTAAACTAAATAGTGTACATAAATTATCAATTGTAGACAAAATTAAGTAAATTTAAGAAACTCTTGAACTAAGTCTGAAGTTGTATGATAATTGAACCGAAGATGTAATACAAGTGATGTAATACAACCAAGGACTTATAAAGCTAATGGCAATGTAGTTCACAAGCCGTTTTGGCTCAGGGGTGAATGCAATATGATTGGGCTTGGCTTTAAAAAGGACAAGGCATCCAGATGCGATGTTGTCTCCAAAAAATTCTAGAAAAAATAAATAAAGAGGAGCTTCTTGTGGGGGAAAAACTTCCCTCCGAACATGAGCTTTGCACCATGTTTGGTGTGAGTAGGACCAGCGTAAGGGCTGCGCTACAAACTCTGCGCAGTAAGGGCGTAGTTGGGACTGTACAGGGTCTTGGCTCTTTTGTCCAACGGAAAGAGGAAATCCCACCGAGGTCAAAAGAGGGAAGAATTTAAGATTTCTGATATAACTAGTGAGAAATTTCAGGAATTCTTCGAATTTCGCCAGGCCATAGAATTTCGGTCTATCGATTTTTTTGTACAGAGGGCTGCAGAAGAAGATAAAAAAGCTTTAAAGGATGCTATTGAGGGCATTCAATTAGCGGCCAAGAACAATGATTTAGTTCAATTCAGTAAAATGGATTATGCTTTTCATATGGCACTTATCAAGGGATCAAGAAATTCTTTCTTGCTTGGCGCCATGCTGGAATATAAAGAAATGTTCAAACATTATTTAGCGGAGATTTCCAGATTGTCCGACAAGCCACTTGATGTTTTGACCAAAGAGCATCTTACCTTATACAAGAGTATTACCGGTAAAAAGACGCGATGAGGCCAAGCAATTTCTTTTCTCAGATAATATGTTTTATTACTTAACATATTTCAGTAAATATTTGGAGCAGCTAAATGAGTGATAAGATGTGAAAGCAGACAGGTTACTCACCTAGTTTTCGGCGAAAAACAAATGGTAAAGAGGGTGGTTGCAGAATTATTTTAGAAGGGAACTGTTTCAAAACTAGAAAAAATTCAAGGGGGAATTGAAAATGAACAAAAAGTTTTTAGCAGGTTTTCTTTGTGCAGTTATGGCTTTAGGTGTTGCAGGTTGTGGCGGCGGCGATAAGAAAGCAGCCAACGGTGCTGGTGGGGCTAAAGCTAAACGGTTACCTTAAAATGAGTGTTACCACAGCTGAAAGTAGTGTTTGGCACGTAGGTGCTAAGGCTTTCAAAAAAGGCAGTTGAAGAAAAAACTGGTGGTAGATATATAATCCAGATTTATGGCAACGAGCAATTATCCGCAGGTGACCAGGCTAAAGGCGCTGAAATGTTGTTTAACGGTGCTAACGATGTTGACTTGCACTCTACCATGATTCTTTCCAACGTAGTTCCTAAACTGTCCGTTGTTTCTATGCCTTGGATATTCCCCAATGGCTATAAGAGCGTTGATGAAGCAATATTCAATAAAGGTGCTAAAGGCGCTGAATTCATGAAGAAAGAAATCAATGCTAAGGGCGCTCATGCTCTTGCCTTTGGTGAAAACGGCTTCCGTCAAATTACCAATAACGTAAGACCTATTACCAAACCGGAAGATTTGGCCGGCATGAAGATCAGAATTCCTGCTATCGCTATCTTGGTTGATGTATTCAGAGCATTAAAGACTGACCCGACTCAAATGCCGTTTAGCGAATGCTTCACCGCTTTACAACAAGGTGCTATTGATGGACAAGAAAACCCATACGATACCATTCGTTCCGCTAAATTGCAAGAAGTTCAAAAGTATATGACTATTTGGAATTATTGCTATGATCCTATTACCTTAAGTGTTAGCGGTAAGGTTTGGAAGAGCTTAAGTGATGCTGATAAGAAGATATTCCAAGATGCAGCTGATGCAGCTATGGCTGAACAAGTTAAGGCTTCTCGTGCTTTGGATGCTTCCATTATTAAACAATTCAAAGATGGTGGCATGAAGGTTAACGAACTGGATGCTGGTTCTATCAACCAAATGAAAGAAGCTATGAAACCGGTTTATGCTAAATATAAGGATAAATTTGGTGCTGATGCCTTCACTGCTTTTGGTTATAAGTTCTAATTGTTTATAGAGCATTAAGTATTAGAATGTTGAGAGGATGATGTTTTGGCATTGTCCTCTCACCATTTTTGACTCAATTTTTAGTAAAGCTTTTTCGGAAGGCAGGGTGCAATCTTGAATATCATAGATAAGATTATTAATCATATTGAAGAAATTCTCATTGTCATCATGATGGCTTATATGACAATCATGAATTTCATCAATGTTTTAGGCAGATATGTGTTTTCAGCTTCTTTCTCTTTCACAGAGGAATTAACTGTTACAGTATTCGTTTGGGTTACCATGCTGGGTATAGCACTGGGATTTAAGAGAAATGTGCACTTGGGCATGAGCTTTGTTGTTGACCCACAGTCATGGCAAAGCAAAGGCTGCATTGATTCTTTTAAGTGGTATTTGCCAGTTTACTTTTTACAGCTATTTTGTTAGTATATGGCGCTGATATGGTACAGAGCCAGATTGAAATGGGTTCTTCCACTCCTGTATTGGGTATGCCCCAGTATGTACAGGGTTTGGCAATGCCGGTTTGTGCAATTTTCATTGGTTATCATGTTATTGGTATTACCTATAAGTTGATAAAGATGCTTTAAATGAAGAGAAGAAGGATGGAGGTGCTGCTTTATGATGACTCTAATCCTTTTTGGATTCTTTTTCCTGTTGGTTATCTTGAATGTTCCTATTGGTGTGTCTTTGGGTTTGGCAGCTTCAATTGGCCTTGATTTATGCAGATTTTCCACTTTCCATTATTCCTGGTATCATGTATTCCGGTACTGGTAAGTTTGCACTTTTAGCTATTCCTTTCTTTATTATGGCCGGCGTTATCATGGACCATGCTTCTATTCCAAACGCTTGATTGATTTTGCTCAAGCTTTGGTTGGCCATAGAAAAGGTGGCTTGGTATTCGTAGTTGGTAATGGTAGCATGCTTCTTTGCTGCTATTTCCGGTTCCGGTCCTGCTACTGTAGCAGCTATCGGACCTATCCTTATTCCTGCTATGAGTGAGGTAGGCTATGGCAAGGCAATGCCGTCTGCACTGGTAAGTGCTGCCGGTGCTATTGGTATCATCATTCCTCCTAGTATTGCCTTCGTTGTATATGCTTCCATCACTGATGTGTCCGTTGGTAAGTTGTTCTCAGCAGGTATTATCCCCGGTATCTTGGTAGGTATGGCTTACTACTATGGTGCTATTTGGGATACCAGACACGATACTATTGCGCTGCGTCCTAAGATGAACATTCAACAGAGAATGGCAGCCTTTAAGGATGCAGTTTGGGGACTGTTAACACCTGTTATCATTTTGGGTGGTATTTATGCAGGTATATTTATTCCTACTGAAGCTGCCGGCGTTGCCGTTGTGTATGGCTTGTTTGTAGGTATGTTTATTTATAAAGAAATCAAAATTAAAGACTTAAAGGATATTTTTATTGAATTGCCATATCTTCTGCCACAGTTATGCTGATTGTAGCTGCTGCAGCCGTATATGCCTGGATTTTGACCACCAGCTCTGTTGCCAAGGAGTTGTCTGAAGGCATGCTGAGTATCAGCACTAATCCGTATGTCATCCTGTTCTTAATCAACATCATCTTCTTGATTGCAGGCTGCTTCCTAGATGCTAACTCTGCTTTCTACATTTTGCTCCCTATTATTGTTCCTGTCTTAAAGGTTATTCATTGCGACCTGATTCACGCCGGTGTTTTCTTAACCGTAAACATGGCTATTGGTCAGATTACACCGCCTGTAGGTGTTAACCTTTACGTAGGCTGCAATATCGGACATGTTTCTGTAACGGATATTTGTAAGAAGGATTGGGACCTTACCTGTATCAGTGGTATCATTGCCCTTGTTCCTGATTACCTATATTCCGCAACTATCCTTGTTCTTGCCTAATTTGGGTGGTAAATAGAGTTTAAAGAAAAGCCGTATTTTCAACAATTATATGGCTTTTCTTTTAGAGCAGACTTGTATTACAACTTTAGAGTGGGCAAGCCTGTTTGGGAGAGAAGCCATTTAATCGCACGTGTCATTTAGCCACGTATTGCATGTTTCAAAAATTGAAGAAGGGGTGATTTAGTTGGCTAAGTATTCAAAGGAAATGCTAGTAGATTTTATCGCACCATGGTGCGGGTCAGGGACTTCGAAGAAGCTGCCGCTGATTGTTTCATGAAAGGTATGTTGGCCGGCAATATCCATTTAAGCATTGGTCAGGAGGCTTGTGCTTCCGGTGCTATGCATGCTATGGAGCCGCACGATTATATGACCACTACCCACAGAGGACATGGTCACTGCCTGGCTAAGGGTGGAGACGTAAATAAAATGATGGCTGAGATTTTTGGTAAGAAGACCGGCTATTGCAAAGGCAAGGGTGGTTCTATGCACATTGCCGATGTTAAAGGTTTGTGCCATTTGGGCGCCAATGGTATTGTTGGTGGTGGTATTCCTATTGCTACCGGTTCTGCTTTAGCTTCCAAGATTTGGAAAGATAAGCATGTAACTGTTTGTATTTTCGGTGATGGCGCTTCCAACCAAGGTACTTTCCATGAGTCCATTAATATGGCTGCTACCTGGAAGTTGCCTGTTGTTTACTTTATTGAAAGTAACAAGTATGCTGTTTCTACTGAAATTCATCGTACTACCAATACAGAGAATTTGTCTGTTCGTGCTCAAGCTTATGGCATTCCCGGCAAGACTGTAGATGGCAACGATCCTATCGTAGTTTACGAAGCAATGAAGGAAGCTTTGGAGCATTGCAGAAGCGGCAAAGGTCCGTATATCCTTGAAGCTCAAACCTATCGCCATCAAGGCCATTATTGCGGAGATCCTGCAGTATATCGTCCTGCTGAATACATGGAACAAGCTCACAAGCATGACTGCATCGTTAACTTTAGAAAAGCTCTCTTAGAAAAAGAAAGTAGCTACTGAGAAGGAACTGGATGAAGTTGATGAAGCTGCTAAGAAAGAGATTGCAGACGCTCTGAAATTTGCTGAAGAGTCCGAGTATCCGGATCCTAGCGAAGCCATTACTGAAGAGTATGGTACTGATAACGAAAGGGGTGTAGCAAGGTGAGCAAGAAAATTAGCGTAAGTAAAGCCATCGGCGAAGCAATGCATGAAGAGATGGAAAAAGATAAAAACGTCATTATCATGGGTGAAGATATGGGCGTTATGGGTAACGTATTTGGTATTACCAAAGGTTTCAGAGATGAATTTGGTGCTGACAGGGGTATATGATACTCCTATTTCCGAGTCTGGTTTCTGCGGCATGGCAGTTGGTGCTGCTATGAGAGGCATGCGTCCTATTGTAGAACTTATGTACAACGATTTCATGACTGTTTGCGCTGACCCTATTTTGAACCAGGCTGCTAAAATGAGATATATGACCGGTGGACAAGTAGAAGTTCCTGTTGTATTTAGAATGCCCATGGGCGCAGGCAGAAGAAATGCCAGCCAGCACTCTCAATGCTTGGAAGCTTATTTCTGCCATATGCCTGGCCTGAAGGTTATTGCTCCTTGCACAGCAACGGATGCTAAAGGTTTGTTAAAATCTGCTATTCGTGATAACGATCCTGTTGTTTTCATGGAACACAAATTACTTTATGCTCATAAGGAAGAAATTCCCGATGGCGAATATACTATCCCCATTGGTGTTGCTGATGTTAAACGCGAAGGCACTGACGTTTCCATTATTACCTGGAGCCGTGATGTAGACTTCTCTCTGGAGGCTGCTGAGGAATTGGCTAAGGAAGGTATTAATGTTGAAGTATTGGATCTGAGAACCTTGGTTCCTCTGGATTGGGATGCCATTGTAAAGACAGTTTCCAAGACTCACCATGTAGTTATTGTTTCTGAAGAAGTAAAGAGAGGAAGCTATGCAGGCGAGCTCTCTGCTCAAATCGCAGAGGATTTGCTTGATGAATTGGATGCTCCTGTTGAGCGTGTATGTGGTCTTAACATCACTTCTCCCTTCAGCCCCACTCTAGAAGATATGAACTTCCCTCATCCTGCAGATATCGTTAAAGCAGTTAAACATGTACTGAATAAATAGGAGGAGGAGAAAAACATGGCTTTTGAAATTAGAATGCCTCACTTGGTCTTACCATGGAGGAAGGTACTGTTACCACCTGGTTAAAACATGAAGGCGATAAAGTTGCAAAAGGCGAAGCTATCTTGGAGATTACCACTGATAAATTGACTAACGAAGTGGAAAGTGAAACAGATGGCACTTTGCTGAAAATAGTAGCACAAGAAGGCGAAGATATTCCTGTAAAGGGTCTTCTCGGTTATATTGGTGAGCCGGGCGAAGCAGTAGGAGAAGCTACTCCTGCTGCAGCACCTGCCGCAGCCGCTGAAGCAGCTCCCGCTGCCGCAGCACCTGCAGCTGCTGCTACCCCTGCTACGGCTAGCAATGCTAACGGCAGAATTCGTATTTCTCCTTTAGCTAAGAAAACTGCTGCAAAAATGGGTGTTGATTATACAAATATTAAGGGCACCGGTACTATGGGCCGTATTGTCCAAGCTGATATTATGGCCCGCAGCAGCCAATAAACCTGCTGCCGCACCTGCCGCAGCCGCTGCTACAGCAGAGGTTCCTCATTCCGGAGCAGTTGCTTTGATGGATGGCGATACTACTTCTAAACTTAGCGGTATGAGAAAAGTTGTTGCAGAGCGTATGGCTCAATCTCGTAGAGAGATTCCCAGCGTAACTCAAAACGTTAAGGTTGATGTAACTAAATTGATGGCATTACGCAAGAAAATCAATACAGAGATGGAAGTTAAATACTCTGTTAACGACTATGTACTGAAGGCTGTTGCCAAGGTATTGAAGTCTCATAGAGATATTCTTGTTGCTATTGATGGACAAACTGTTATCCAAAGAGCACATATTAATATTGGCATGGCTGTTGCTTTGGACGCAGGTCTGATTGTTCCTGTTATCAAGGATGCAGACAAGATGAGCTTAAGTGAAATCTCTGCTTGCGCTAAGGACTTGGCTACCAGAGCAAGAGATAACAAGCTGACCATGGATGAATATCATGGCTCTACCTTCTCTGTTTCCAACCTGGGAATGTTTGGCGTAGAGACTTTTGATCCTATTGTTAACCAACCTGATTCCAGCATTTTAGGTGTTAACACCATTAACGACGAATTAGTAATGGATGACGAAGGCAAGATTACAAAGCATCAATTTATGCGTATTTCCCACACCTTCGACCATAGATTAATTGATGGTGCACAAGGAGCTAGGTTTGAAAAGGCTTTGAAAGAGTTGCTGGAAAACCCGATGGAAATTTTGCTTTAATTTAAAGCTTACCTAGATGTTTTCTATGGGGTAAATGGTTTAACCAAGGCCTTCTTAGAAGAAAATCTGCTAAGAAGGCCTTTTTTAAGGAAAAGTTTCAACAATATGATTGGAGGAATTTTAGATGGCAGGACAAACAAAAATAGTTATTGTCGGCGGTGGCCCCGGTGGCTACGTAGCAGCTATTAGAGCCTCTCAATTGGGCGCTGATGTAACTCTGGTTGAAAAAAATAGATTGGGTGGTACATGCCTGAATATTGGCTGTATTCCTACCAAAGCAATTTTGCATAGTGCTGAAGCTATTGATGCTGCTAAGCATATGGCAGACCTGGGTATTAATGTAGAAGTAAAGGGCATTGACTGGAAAAAAGTCATTGCTAAGAAGGTTTCCATCACCAACACTTTGGTCGGTGGCGTACAAGGCCTCTTAAAGATGGGCAAGGTTAAGGTTATTGAAGGTGAGGCAACCTTCACATCCAAGGATGCCATGGAAGTCACCAAAAAAGATGGCTCCAAGGAAAAATTGACCTGGGATAAGCTGATTTTAGCTACCGGTTCCATTCCTTCCACTCCTCCTATTCCCGGTGTAAAGGATAATCCCTGCTGTGTAGATTCTACCGGTGCATTATCTTTTGAAACTCTGCCGAAAACCTTGGTGGTTGTAGGTGGTGGTGTTATTGGTATTGAGCTGGCATCTGCTTATGCTATGTTTGGTACTAAGGTTACCGTAGTAGAAGCATTGCCTAGACTACTCTTGCCTATGGATGGCGAGCTAACTGACCAACTCCGTAAGATTATGGAAAAGAGTGGCATTGCTATTTACACTGATGCTAAAGTTGCTGCTGTAGAAAAAGCCGGCAATGAAGCCAAGGTTATCGTAGATTACAAAGGTAAGAAGGAATCCTTTACTGCTGAAAAGGTTTTGGTTGCTGTTGGTAGAAGAACCAATGTTGCCAGCCTGAACCTGGCTAAAGCAGGCATTGCTGAAGTAAAGGGTCATATTACTGTTAACGAAAAGCAAGAAACTAACGTTAAGAATATTTATGCTATTGGCGATTGCTCCAGTAAGCTAATGCTAGCTCACGTTGCTATGGTACAAGGTGAAATTGCTGCTGAAAATGCTTTGGGTGGCAATGAAAAATATGATGCTAAAACCAGTCCTGCCTGCGTATATGCAGAGCAAGAATTTGCCGGTGTTGGCATGACCGAAGAGCAAGTTAAGGAAGCTAAGATTCCTTATTTGGTTGGCAAGTTCCCGCTTAGTGGCAATGGCAAGGCTCTTATTACCAACGGTGGCGTTGGTACTGTAAAGTATCTAATTGGCAAAGAATACCATGAACTGTTGGGCGTTCATATCCTGGGCGCAAGAGCTACCGATTTAATCGGTGAATGTGCATTGTGCATTGGTATGGAAGGTACTGTTGAAGATATTATTGCTACCATTCATTCTCATCCTACTATCACCGAAGCAGTTCGTGAAGGTGCCTTGGCTTCCCTAGGCAGATGCATTCATATGCCTAACAAGAAGAGATAATCGTATTAATTTTGGAGGTAAGTATGCAACACACATTAGGGTTTATCGGATTAGGTGTTATGGGTCTTCCTATGGCAACCAATATTCTTAAGAAAAGTGGCATGCCATTATTCGGCAGTGATGTTGTTCCGGCTGCCGTTGAGAAATTTAAGGCAATAGGAGGAACACCGTCAACCAATGCCGAGATCTATGCAAAGTGTGATGTGATTTTTCTAAGCCTACCCAAAAATGAATTGGTAGACAGCATTTGTAATGAGATTATTGACTATAAAAAGGAAAAAACCATTATAGTAGACACCAGCTCTACCGCACCTTCTGTTATCAGAAGGGCATATGCTAAAGGCAAAGCTAAAAATGTAGCTGTTTTGGATTCTCCTGTCAGTGGCGGCAACATGGGCGCTAAAGATGGCACACTGGTCATCATGTGTGGCGGTGACGAAGAAATTTTTGACGAGGTTTTGCCTTATTTAAAGTATATGGGAACTACTGTTACCTATATGGGTGCCAGTGGGTGTGGCGATGTAGCCAAATTGGCCAACAATATGATTGTGGGTTACAATTTGGTGGGTGTAGCAGAGGCCTATAGCTTTGCTGTTAAGGCTGGATTAAATCCGGAGACCTTGTTTAAGGCCATTAAAGACGGTTTTGCACAAAACCATGTTATGGATGTGAAGGTTCCTAAGATTTTGGCTAGGGATTTTTCTGCTGATGCCAGGATTGCCGTACATCAAAAGGACATGAAAAATGCTAAGCAATTAGCTGATGAAATGCAGGTAGCAGTTCCCCTGGCAGACGTGGTTATCGACTGCATGCAAAAAATGCAGGATGCAGGCTTAATCAATGAGGATCAATGTGCATTGGTGAAACCCTATGAGAAGGCTATGGGAATTGAGATTAAAAAATAAACTCGGAGGTGAATTGTTATGATTCAGACTGCAGTGGGTGGACATATTAAGAGACTTGTTGCTGCTAGAATGTCTCCCGGTGAAGATGTGCTCTTAGGCCTTGAGAAAATTTGCAAGGACAATAACATTAAAGATGGTTTGATCCTAAAGGGTATAGGTAGCCTAAAGAAAGTTAAATTCTTTGATCCGGTATATCTACCTGATAAAAAGGCTAAATATGGTTATAGTGAGCCAATTTGTAAGGACGGTCCTATTGAACTGCTAAGCCTCTCCGGTATGATTTGTCATGATGACAAGGGCGAGATTTTATTACATGTTCATTATTGCCTGGCTGATAAAGATGGCAATGGCTTCGGTGGTCACGTAATTGAAGGCAACGAAGTTCTTTTGACAACAGATGTTGTTATTGCTGAAATTGAAGGCATTGAAATGGGCAGAGCTTATGACGAGGATTTGGAAGTATTCTTATTCTCCCCTAAGAATAAGTAATTAGCAGTAAAGTAGAAAGTGCTGTAGCGAGAGCTACAGCACTTTCTATATGGTACTAAATGGCTATAATGTAAAAGAGCGAGCAGGTTTATTTGCCTAAGGGCACCATTACCAGACTACAGGTGCCCATGGCAATAAACTGCGAGTACACTCATAGGTGACAATATGAAAACTGAAGGCAGAGTTATTTTATTATCCAATGCCGGCGTGGTGCTGTATTATCAAGGTACCAGGATTATCATCGACGGCTTATATAAGGATTTGCGAGACTATTTCACCGACTTGCCGGCAGGAGTATGGCAACTGATGAAAGGCGGCAAAGGAGACTTGGCAGATGCTGAGTATGTCTTCTTTACCCATTCCCATTTCGACCACTACTATAGTCCTTATTTTTTTGACTATATGAAGAATAATAAGGTTAAGGCTTTGATCTTGCCGCCTTTGGATGATACCAAAGGGTTAAAGGATGCCTATGAACAGTATGGCAGATTAAATCTTCCTTATAAGGAAAACGAAACAATAACGCTGGAAAATGATATCAAGCTGACAGTTATCAGAATACGTCATGTAGATAAGCTGTATCATTTTATGCCGGTGCTATGTTTTCTGTTTGAAGTGGCAAATACCAAGCTGCTTATTACTTCTGATGCTGATTTTGACAAGGAATCCTTCCAAAGCCTTGTTGGAATTGCTATCGACTATGTTTTTGTTACACCGGTTTTCTACAATAACAAATTGGGCCGAGAAATTCTTTACGATTACTTAAAAGTGAAAAAAATCATTGTTTACCACCTTCCTAATATAGAGGATGATAAGTACATGTATTATAAAATGGTAACCAGAGATGTAGAAAAATATGCCAAGGGTGATGAGGTTATTATCTGGAATCGCTTCGGACAATATATTTCCTTTGGCAAATCTGAATAAAGGATGATAATAGAATGATATATATTGAAAGCAAAAGCTTTGATCCTCATTTCAATTTAGCAATGGAGCAGTATGTCTTTGATGATATGGACAGAAGCGAAGGCTATTTCCTTCTTTGGCAGAATGCCAATACTATAGTTGTTGGTAAAAACCAAAACACCATAGCAGAAATAAACCAGGATTTTGTGGAAAAAAATCATGTTAATGTAGTGCGCCGTTTATCGGGCGGTGGAGCTGTTTACCATGATATGGGCAACTTGAACTTTACTGTTATCGTGTCTAAACAAAACAACATGGGAGATTTTGATTTTACCCGCTTTTGCCTTTTGGTAGTAGGAGCTTTAAAAAGATTAGGAGTTACAGCTGAGGTTAATGGCCGTAATGATATTACTATTGATGGCAAGAAATTCTCCGGTAATTCTCAGTACATGAAACAGGGAAGAATTATGCATCACGGTTGTATTCTTTATGACTCTGACCTATCCAAAGTGGCTCAATCTCTAAAAGTATCTAAGGATAAGATTGCCTCTAAAGGCATTAATCAGTAGCTAGCCGTGTAACTAACATTGTGGACTGCCTGCCCAAGAAACTGCCCTTGCAGGCTTTTAAGGATGCCTTGGTAGAAGAACTGCTGGCTAAAGAAAAGAACGTTAAGCATCATGAATTTACTGCAGAGGAAATATCTGCCATCGAAAAGATTAAGAAAGACAGATATGATACCTGGGAATGGAACTATGGCAAATCTCCCAAGTATGATATCGTAAAAGAGCGCTATATAGATGGCTGCGGTAAATTTGAAATTCACATGAACGTGAAAGAGGGTACTATTGAAAATATTGACATTTTGGTGATTATTTCGGCAACGGAGACAAAGCAGATATTATCAAGCTGCTCTCTGGTGTCAAGGTTAACCAGGAAAGTGTCAGCCAAGCTTTGTCAAAAGTAGATATCGAGAAATATTTCCATAATATGACCAGGGAAACCTTTGTAGATATTATTGTAAAATAAGGGTAAAATATACTTGAAATGTTTAACATTTCTTGTTAGAATAATAGGGTATCAATTGCGGTCATGGCGAAATTGGCAGACGCGCTAGCTTCAGGAGCTAGTGGGAGCAATCCCATGGAGGTTCAAGTCCTCTTGGCCGCACCATAATTGATATTAAGATTTGATACAAGCCTTAGACACAGTGCTACTGTGGTCTAGGGCTTTTTTGTTG
>Ga0268359_12353_pt1 | contig 15524 bp, 16 predicted proteins | sample BioMet11_FD_194416 | JGI IMG/M metagenome (GOLD analysis project Ga0268359, IMG submission 194416) | Sewage microbial communities from Oakland, California, United States - Biofuel 11 (PacBio Assembly) | ecosystem: Engineered > Wastewater > Sewage > Unclassified | place: USA: California | collected...
CATGCGTAAGGCGATGGCCAGCGACATCGTGGGCACGAAGACTAGCCAAGCGGCGCAGCCCATAACACAGACCTATCGCAACGCGACGCGTCGCACGCCATTGTCGACCACCAGCCAACGAACGGCCGCACGATGACAGACGCGATGAGCGAGAAGGAAGCAGCGCACATGCCGGCCACGGCCCTCGTTCCACCGAGGCTCTGGATGAAGAACGGAAACGTCGAGAGGCTCATGATGTGGTTCGTGAACACGCAGAGTTCACGAGGATGATAAGGACGAGATCGCGGGTCCAGAGCCTCATCCCCGGCCTGGCATGTGCGGATTGCCCGATGGCTGCGGTACTGCTTTCTGACATGAGAAGACCTTTCGAACGACAGAGACGAAAGGCCACCCGAAGGAAAGCGTCACAGGGCCACAAGCCTGCAGGCAGCCGAGAGAATCAATCGGACTTACGCGCAAGGCAGCTCATTGACGGGTGAAGTATACCCGCGCGCGGAGGCGGACTGGCGAGGAACGACACGGAGTTTCCACGGTACCGAATGATTTTCTCGCCAAGGGGTGTCGGCTCGCTTCGATTGAGGAGATTTACTCAGAGGCCATGTTCATGCGTGCTAGAAGTGTCTTCCTTGCGTGTAGCGGCACGACGTAACAAGTGCAGGAGCAAGGCGCTGGTTCCCACAATGGGGTGCCACGCGCCCTTGTTTAAACCGAAAGGAAGTCTTCGCAAATGCCCAAGACCGCGCACAGGTGAGGTCATCTTCGGAATACTCATGTCCATGACATGGCCTAATGGCATGGAGGTCTACAACGTTGCCTGAAGAATGGGCTACCCGACCATGGCCGGGGGCCTTTCCAACATGACCGACGAGGTGTTCCTCGCCGCGCTCATTGAGGGCTGCGTACATGTGGCTCTTGCGTGTTTTCTCTTCTCGAGCCTCTGGGGCAACCGACTTCGGCTCCCGCATGGCGTCACGCTAACGTCACGGCCGAGAAGGCAACGCCCTCGTATGCGAACCGTGCGCGCCTGCTGCACACCGTCCTCGTGATGTGCCCCACCATGAGCCTGGTGGCGGTCGATTCTCTTAGTGTCATTCGTCGCAGGTGACCCCTTGAGTCAGCTGCCCGCCATCTGGGTCGGGACCACCATCAAGAACTTGTCCCATGGCCCTGCTCTGGAGACCTCTTTCCGCCGGCCCGCTGAGTCGTCCTCACATTTCGTACGTTCTTCGGTCGCGTAGGCGTTAAGGACAAGGCCCCGTAACCGCCTAGCTGGCAGGACAAACCCAGGGTCCGATGCCCGCTACTCGACTTCTCGGCGCTGCCTTTTCCCTTATGGCCGCGCACGAGACCAACCACGGTGGGGACGAGCGACACGAGAACGATGGCCACGAGAAGCAGCTCGAAGTGCTCCTGCACCACGGGGATGCCACCGAAGAAGTAGCCGAGCAGCGTGAACAGGGTGGACCACGTGACACCGCCGAGGATGTTGAACGTCACGAAGTTATGCCACTTCATGCCACCCATACCCGCAATGAAGGGCACGAAGGTGCGGATGAAGGGAAAAAAGCGGCCAAGGAAGATGGCGAGATGGCCCCACTTGTCGAGAAAGGCCTCGCTCTTGGCTAGACGCTCGGGCGTCATGGCCTTGACCTTGCCTGATGCGATGATCCTACGACCAAAGAAGTGGCCGATCATGAAGTTGCACTGGTCACCGACGATTGCCGCCGCCCAGGCGACGCCGAGGAGCAGAAATATGTTGAACCCGCCACCCTGCGCGAAGAAACCTGCGGCGAAGAGGAGCGAATCACCGGGAAGGAACGGGAAGAACACGACGCCCGTCTCGATGAAGATGATGAGAAAGACGCAGCCGTAGGCGGAGAGCGGACCCGCGGCAATCCAGCCCGCGATGGCAGTGCGCGGGTCACGAAGCAAGCTGACGATGAAGTTTATGAAGCCCATGTGAACCAATCTGATGGTGTTTGCAAAAACGCCCATCGGACCCAAGGACGGTCCGGGGACGTCACAAGCACGCTCGGCGGGAACGGGTGCCCGCCAGAGGCCCCTTATGGCTGCTACCTTCCGGTCCTGACCAGGTTCGAGGTATTGCGTCACCCGAACCCGCCCAGCGTGCTCATAGATACTTTAGCAGAGACGCGCGGCGCACATCACAACGCCACGGGAATCAAGATGACGGCCTCCTCTTGCCAGCCTGTGCGCGGCTATCCTTATCCCATCAGACGTCTCAAAAATGGGGAGCATCCATGATCAACCACTTCTGCAAGCACCCGCTCTGGGAGTGCAACGACCGTCTCGTCCGAGTTGCGCAGGGTCTCGAACCTGCCGACCTTGTCATCCGCCATGCAAGGCTCGTGGACGTGTGCACGCACGAGGTTCTCGACGACACCGACATCGCCGTCGCAAGCGGTCGCGTGGCGTACGTCGGCATGAACGGGCACACAGCCGATCACTGCATCGGCGAGAACACCAAGGTCGTCGATGCCACGGGCCTCTTTGCCTCCCCGGGCTTCATGGACGGTCACATCCACGTGGAGTCAGCCATGGTCGGCGTCTCCGAGTACGCGCGCGCCGTTGTCCCCCACGGGACCACGGGCATCTTCACCGACCCGCACGAGGTCGCCAACGTCTGTGGCCTTGAGGGCGTGAAGGTCATGTTCGATGATGCCAAGCGCACGCCGCTCAAGGCCATGGTCACCATCCCAAGCTGCGTCCCTGCCGCCACGGGCGTCGAGGACACCGGCTCCAAGATCGATGCCGCGGATATCCGCGAGACCATGGGTTGGGACAACGTGGTGGCACTCGGCGAGATGATGAACTTCCCCGGCATCCTCGGCGGAGAGGCGGGGGTTCAGGACGAGGTCCGCGAGACCCTCAAGGCCGACCGGTGCGTGACCGGACACTATGCCGTCCCCGAGCAGGATCGTGGCCTCAACGCCTATATCGCCGCGGGAATCAGCAACTGCCACGAGTCGTTCACCGTCGACGACGTGCTCGCCAAGCTGCGCCTGGGCATGTACGTGCTTCTCCGCCAGGGGTCGGCGTGGCAGAACCTGCCCGTGTACCTGCCGCCCCTCATCGAGGCTGGCGTCGACATGCGCCACTGCCTCTTCTGCTCCGATGACAACCATCCCCACACGCTCGTCGCCGAGGGACACATGGATCGCGTGCTGCGGACGGCCGTCGCCCTTGGCCTCGACCCTGTGACGGCCATCCAGATCGCCACCATCAACGCTGCCGACTGCTATGGCCTGGCAAGCGACATGGGCTCCATCTCGCCAGGAAAGTGCGCCGACATCGTGCTTCTCGACAACCTCGTGGACTTCGACGCCAAGAAGGTCTTCATCGACGGTGACCTTGTTGCCGAGAACGGGCGTCCCCTCTTTGACGTCGAGCCCTTCGAGTGGCCCGAATGGATGACCCACACCATCAACCTGGGAGCAGACATCACACCCGAAGCCTTCGAGATCCCCGTCGACAGACCGGACGGAACCGCGCGCGTACGCACCATCGTCCTCGAGCCTGGGGATGCCATCACCAAGGATCGCATCCTCGACGTACCGGTGCGCAACGGCAGGCTCGTGGCAGACCCTGCGAACGACATCCTCAAGATATGCGTCTTCGACCGCCACCATGGGGCTGCAGGCACCCACTCCCATGGCTTCATCACCGGTTTCGGCATTCACGGCGCCCTTGCGCAGACCGTGGCGCACGATGCCCACAACCTGCTCGTCGTCGGTGACAACGATGCCGACATGGCCCTTGCCGCCACGACGCTCGCGGAGTGCGGAGGTGGCGAGGTCACCGTGGAGGACGGTCATGTGCTTGCCCTCGTCAAGCTGCCTGTGGCCGGCCTCATGAGCACCGGACGCGTGGAGGACGTCGCAGACGAGGTCTCCGCGTGCGAGGTGGCCTGGAAGCGTCTGGGAAGCAAGATGCCGTCGCCGTTCATGATGATGGGCGTCATGTCGCTTGCCTGCGTGCCTGAGATTCGCATCACCAACCGCGGCTACGTAAACTGCGTGACGTTCCAGATGGAAGACCTGCTCGCAGAGTAGCGGCGCAGGGAACCTGGAAAAGATACCTGTCACCTTTTCCAAGTAGACGGGGACCTCCGGAGGTAACGACACCCCGAAGGTCCCCACTTTGGCAGCTGCCAAGCTTTAACTCAGCTCTCACAGTGCGAGGACACGGAATAGAGTTGCCATCGTGCGCTCGCTCCCTGCACGGCATCATCATTCCCCATTCGTCGAGCACGGACGAGCACTCCGGTGCGAGCGGTCTGGTTCACAGGTCAAGCGCATGCCGCGAACAATTCCTACATAGGAGAACTTTCAGGCGTCCGTTCGGGTAGGATTGTCCCCATGCAGGTCAGGGTCGAGAGGAAATACATGGCAAGGAAATCCGCCACGAGCAGGCGTATCGACGTCGAGAACTCCAAGTACGATGACTCCAAGTACGGAGAGGTGCTCTTCTCCGTCACCTACGAGGTAAACGAGTATTCCATCGACCAGGCGGCCGGGTTCCTTGGCGGCGAGACACCCAAGAAGATCAGTCTCGGCATCTCCGCCCTGGGGCTTCTCGGCCTCATCCTCGTCCTCATGTACAACTCCAACTCGCTTCCGCTCGCCTTCGTCATGCTCGGCATCTCGGTGGCGGCGTCGGCGGCATCCACCAACTGGCACAAGATCCAGACGTGGTTTGCTCGTCGCTCCAACTTGGGCATACGTGGCGAGAAGGACGACCGGCGGCACGTCGTCGTGACCAACGACTTCGTGGCCATCGAGGGACCCGAGGGCTACGAGGCCAAGCTTCCCTTTTCTGACCTGCGCCGCGTTGACGCCGATGACAGCATCTGCCTTGCGTACTTTGGTCACGGGAGCTATGCCTACTTCCCCCGCCCGGCCATGAGCGAGAACCGGTTCCACAACCTCGTCGTCTTCCTCAGGGCCAAGCGCTTTAAGTAGCCGAAGAGCACCACGCTCGGCGAATCGAGTACGCGTTCTGTCCGTCGCTGGGTATGGTAGAGGCAACCTGTCAAGGAGGTTGCCATGAGTATCGTCGGCGCATTCGCGGTTCCACACCCACCCCTCATCATTCCAGAGGTCAGCCCTGGCGAGGAGCGCGGAATCCAGCCCACGGTGGACGCCTACGACGAGGTGGGACGACGCATCGCGGGACTGGCACCGGACACCATCGTCATCTCGAGCCCACACTCGACGCAGTACTACGACTACCTGCACATCTCCCCGGGCGCGCACGCGAGTGGCAGCTTCGCACGCTTTGGCGCCCGCGGTGCCCGCTATTCCTGCGACTACGATGAGAGGCTCGTAAGGACGATCTGTCAGCTCGCTGACCGCGACGAACTCCCCGCAGGAACCGCAGGCGAGCGCAACCCCGAGCTTGACCACGCCACCATGGTCCCACTCCATTTCATCCAACGGCATTACACCGATTTCAAGGTGGTCCGTATCGGCCTTTCGGGACTCTCCCCCGCCGCTCACTACGAACTCGGCAAGCTCGTGCAGGAGGCGTCGGCACGGCTTGGCCGACGCGTGGTCTTTGTCGCATCAGGCGACCTCTCCCACAAGCTCCTCGAAAGCGGACCCTACGGCTTCGCGCCTGAGGGCCCGGTGTTCGACGAGCGAATCGAGAAGGACTTCTCCTCGACGGACTTTCTCGACCTCCTGGAGATGGACCGCGGGTTTGCCGAGCGCGCCGCCGAGTGCGGTCTACGCAGCTTCCAGATCATGGCCGGCGCCCTCGATCGAACCATGGTCCGCTCCGAGGTCCTCTCGCATGAGGGGCCCTTCGGCGTGGGCTACTGCGTCGCATGCTTCTCGCCTGAGGGTGATGAGGGCGCAGACGGCAGCCGGGCGTTTCTTGACCAATACGAGGCCCGCAGGACGAGCGACATGGCCTCGCGCAAGCTCGACGAGGATGCCTACGTCTCTCTGGCGCGCACCTCGATCGAGGCGTACGTGCTGCACGGAACCCATGTCCGCCCCCCAAAGGGCCTGCCTGCCGAGATGTATGCCACACGCGCGGGCGTCTTCGTCTCGGTCAAGAAGTTCGGCGAGCTGAGAGGCTGCATCGGCACCATCATGCCCGCTCGCGCCAGCATCGCCGAGGAGATATGCGCCAACGCACGAGCGGCCGCGGCTCACGACCCGCGCTTTCCGAGCGTGACCGCCGACGAGCTGAGTGACCTCGTCTACGACGTGGACGTGCTCTCGAAGCCCGAGCCCATCGCCAGCGCGGCCGACCTCGATCCGCGCCGCTACGGCGTGATCGTGAGCGCCCCGGACGGGCGGCGCGGACTGCTCCTGCCCGACCTCGAGGGCGTAGACACCGTCTCCGAGCAGGTAGGCATTGCCGCGCGCAAGGGCAACGTCGACCTGACGCGCGACACGTACGCGCTCGAACGCTTCACCGTGACGAGGCACGCATGAGTGCCGCCGATACCCATGTCGTCTGCACCACCTGCCCGCACGCCTGCACGCTCGCCGAGGGACAGCTCGGCCTCTGCCATGCGCGGCGAAACGTGGGCGGAGCAGTGACGGCCGAGAACTACGGTCGTCTCACCTCGATCGCCCTTGATCCCGTGGAGAAGAAGCCCCTCGCCGAGTACCACCCCGGATGCACCGTGCTCTCGGTGGGAAGCTACGGCTGCAACCTGCGCTGCCCCTTCTGCCAGAACCACGAGATATCCCAGGCAGACGCCGGGGACGTGAGCTGGCGCTCGGTATCGCCTGCCGAGCTCGTGGCGCTCGCGGTGCGTTGCCGTATGGAGGACTCGCGCATGATCGGAATTGCGCACACCTACAACGAACCGCTCGTGGGCTGGGAGTACGTACGCGACTGCTCCATCCTCGCTCGCGAGGAGGGCCTCTCCACTGTGCTCGTGTCCAACGGATGCGCGTGCGCCTCCGTGATCGATGAGCTTGCGCCCCTCATCGATGCGGCGAACATCGACCTCAAGAGCTTCTCTCCCACGACCTACCGCAGCTGCGGCGGTGATTTCGAGACGGTCTGCGCGACCATCGAGCGCATGGCGGCAGAGCCGACCTGCCATCTTGAGGTCACGACGCTCATCGTGCCAGACATGAACGATACCGAGGATGAGATGCACGCCATAGCGGAATGGCTCGCTGGCCTCTCCCCGGACATCGTGCTGCATGTCACCCGCTTCTTTCCGCACTGGAAGATGGCCGATGCGCATCCGACGCCCGTGGAGACGGTCCGTCGGTTGGCAGGGGTGGCCCACGAATGCCTTGCCCATGTCTACGTGGGCAACGTCTGAGACCGTCGGGCCGACGGTCTCAGACGATACGAGGCTCGCGAAAGACGCGCACGACTTCTGGCTATGCCTTACCTGCGGTGAGCACGGTAGTAGGCGATGAGCGCCTTGGTGCTCTGGTCCTGGCCAGCAAGCGCCTCGTCGTCATGGAACGCGGGCGTGATCTGCTTGGCGAGCTGCTTGCCCAGCTCCACACCCCACTGGTCGTAGGAGTCAAGGCCCCATACGGTGCCTTCGACGAAGGTGATGTGCTCGTACAGCGCGATCAGCTCGCCAAGTGCGTGCGCGTTGAGCTCCACGCCGAATATAGACGTGGTCGGGCGGTTGCCGGTGAAGCAGCGTGCGGGCACCATCCACTCGGCCGTTCCCTCGGCACGCACCTCGTCGGCCGTCTTGCCAAACGCGAGCGCCTTGGTCTGCGCGAGGAAATTGCCGAGGAAGAGCTCGTGCACGTCCTGCTCGCCGTCCCTGGTGGGGTTGGCGGTATTGGCAAACGCGATGAAGTCAGCGGGAATCAGACGGGTTCCCTGATGAATGAGCTGATAGAAGGCGTGCTGTCCGTTGGTGCCAGCCTCGCCCCAGAATATCTCGCCCGTCTCGGTGGTGACAGGGGTACCGTCCCAGCGCGTGGACTTCCCGTTTGACTCCATCGTAAGCTGCTGCAGGTATGCGGGGAAGCGGTGCATGTACTGGTTGTACGGGAGCACCGCATGGCTCTCCGCCTTGAAGAAGTTGACATACCACACGTTGATGAGCCCCATGAGGGCAACGACGTTCTTCTCCAGCGGAGTCTCGCAGAAGTAGGTATCGATGTCATGGAAGCCGGAGAGAAGGTCCGAGAAGGTCTTGGGACCATAGGCGATGATGAGCGACAGGCCCACGGCGGCGTCCACCGAATAGCGACCTCCGACCCAGTTCCAGAAACCAAAGGCGTTCTCGGGATCGATGCCAAACCTGGCAACGAGCTCGAGGTTGGTGGAGACGGCAACGAAGTGCTTCTTGACGGCCTCGGCCACCGACTCGTCGAAGCCATCGATGGCACCCTGTGCGACAAGCCCGTCGAGCAGCCAGGTGCGAGCCTCGCGCGCATTGGTCATGGTCTCGAGCGTAGTGAAGGTCTTGGAGACGATGACCACCAGGGTGGTCTCGGGGTCGAGCCCCTTGACCTTCTCGGCCATGTCGTTGGGATCGATGTTCGAGACGTAGCGCACCGCGATGCCTGCGTCGGCGTAGGGCCTGAGCGCCTCGTAGATCATGACGGGACCGAGGTCTGACCCGCCGATGCCGATCGAAACGACGGTCTCGATCTTCTTGCCCGTGACGCCAACCCACTCGCCAGAGCGAACGCGCTCGGCGAAGGCGTACATACGGCCGAGAACCTCGTGCACGTCGGCAACGGTATCCTGGCCATCGACGATGAGCGTGCCGGCATCGGATGCGGGACGACGCAGCGCGGTGTGGAGTACGGCACGATCCTCGGTGGTGTTGATGTGCTTGCCCGAGAACATGGCGGCGCGGCGCTCCTCGACGCCGACCTCACGCGCAAGGTCGCACAGCAGCTTGACCGTCTCGTCGTCAACGAGGTTCTTGGAGAGATCAAAGTGGAGGTCGTTGACATCATAGGAAAGCCTGTCGACGCGAGTCGGATCCTCGGCGAACCACCGCTTGAGGCTGATGCCCTTCCCGACGAGTTCGTCATAGTGCTTCTGCAGGTTGATCCAGGCATTGGTCTTGGTGGCATCCACCGGAGGATTGACGCTAGGCATCGTACGCTCCTTCTTGGTCACGTTCGTTTTACGATCGTACTGGTTTCAGGATAACGCCGCGTAGGTCACGATGGGGAGTCTCTGCGGTCATGTTAATGGAATGCACCGTCATCGGAGCTAGTACGGCTCTCCGAGCGGAGGCAGCTGCTTGAGCCTCGCCCACATGACCTGCTTCTGGCGGGCATCCCCGAGCGCCGCAGCAAATCCCCCGAGGTTGAGCATGCGCATGCCGCAGACATGGGCCACCTTGCCTGGCACGAGCAGCGCCTGCTCGAAGTCGTCAAGAGCCGCGAGGTCATCGGCGTACGTCTCGCGAACCGCATCGGCGGAGGCCTCGTCGCAGCATATGAGCGTAGCTGGGTCGAGGGCGCAGAACGTCTCACGGAGAAGCGAGGCCTCGAGGGCCTTCTCGCCTGTTGCATCGCAGGTCAGGACCGTCTCCCAGTCTTGGGGCTGGTAGCCGAGGGCCGAGAGTGACGCCCGAAGGGCCATGCCGTCCTCACCCGAAAAGGGTGCCGCACCGGCCGCCTCCTCCACGGTGAGCTGACCCTTGGCGAGAAGAACGGGCGAGAAGGCGTCGCCCCCCATGACCACGCCTCGTTTCGCCAACGCCGAGAGCTCGAACGTCGTCTTCTCGATGTACGCCCTACGCCTCAGGTCCCTCTCTGATGCCATGTGCCACCTTCCTCATGTCAGCTGACGTCGCAAACAAGTGTAAAACGGGTATAAAGCACGCGTACGTGTTCGCTCGTCTTTTTTGCTCGATACCTATTGGAGGAGACATGGCAAGCATCCCCATCACCACCACAGAGTTCGACTCTGTCCTCGCGTCGTCGCCCAAGCCTGTGCTCGTTGACTTCTGGGCATCATGGTGCGGCCCATGCCGTGCGCTCGGCCCCGTCGTGGAGCAGATTTCCGAAGAGATGTACGACCTTCTCGCCGTTCGCAAGTGCAACGTTGACGAAGAGCCCGACCTTGCCACGAGGTTTCGCATCGTCTCGATTCCCACGCTCATTCTTTTCAAGGATGGCAAGCCCGTGCATACCATGGTAGGCAACATGCCCAAGGCGGACCTCGTCGCCGAGCTCAAGGCAAACCTGTAGCTTCGCCCAGGCCACGCTGATATCATCTGGGACGACGTGCCGCGTGGCGCGTCGTCTTTGTTCTGCCGAAAGGAGGCCAGATGGCCGAGAAGCCCTCCGCGAGAAGATTCGTCCATGACGCTGCGGCGTTCGCGCACCAGAACGTTAACGTGATCGTGCTCGCCGTCGTGGCCGTCATCTTCATCGCCATCCTCCAGGAGGTTGCGGAGGGCGAGATCACGCGTCTCGACACCCTTGCATACCAGTTCTTCGTCGTACGCCTGCGCTCCGACTGGCTCACCCCCGTCATGGATGGGTTCTCGTCGCTGGCCTCGCCCGCGGTCATTCTCGTGATGACCGTCATAGTGGCTGCGTTTGCTCCCGGCATGCGACCGGGCAGGTGCGTGGCGCTCAACCTCGCGTGTGCCGTCGTGCTTAACCAGGTGCTCAAGTTCATCGTGCAGCGTCCGCGGCCCGACGGCTTTCGCCTGGTCTCGGAGGCCGGCTACAGCTTTCCCTCGGGCCACTCGATGGTCTCGATGGCGTTCTACGGGCTTCTCATCTGGTTCATCTGGCGATACGAACGAGACCACGTATTGCGCTGGGTCTGGTGCTCGACCTTTGTGCTGATCATCGTGATGGTGGGCATAAGCAGGATTTATCTGGGAGTTCACTATGCCTCCGACGTGGTTGCCGGCTTCTGCGTCTCGCTTGCGTGGCTCATGTTCTTTACCCGCATCATCGCCCCCGCCCTCATGGAGGAGACGCCTCCCGAGAGGGACGTGTAGCAGGTAGCGCGTGCACGACACACTCTCTGTCTCTGTCGCGTGCGGAGCGTTCTTGCGTGTTGGCCGTCCGTGCGCGACGCGACAGCGCTGTATCTGTCGCGTACGGAGGGTTTCTACGCGCAAGTCGTCCATGCGGCACGACCCTCGGCATGGTACCTGGCAGCGCGACGCATTCATGTCGAATGCGTGAGGGAATCACTCTTCTCTCAACCGCCGCAAGAGGACGCTTCTTTCTGGGCATCGCCCATGAGCTGAGGTTTTGATACGCACCGTCAGACACGGGGCAGATACGTGGTGTCCACGCGTCAGGGAACGGGAAGATTGCACTGCTAGGCTTCTCCCATGGAAACCAGGCTCACATATCCCTCGTCACTCAGACTCATCCGTGCGGCGCGGAGAGACCCCTCGTTCATGGTGGAACGTTTGGACAAGACCCCGGTGTGGAATGGAGATGAACCAGCGCGCGCAAACGCACATGAGGCGATGCTCGCCAGACCCGATGAGCCGCATGCGCTGCGTCCCGATGCCAAGCTTTCCGTTTTGGTACCTCATGAGGGTGGCCGCTCCAGAAGCATGCTTCGATGCTTTCGCATCTGCGAGGGCAATCTCCCGCCAGCGTCATTCGTTCGCGTCAGTCGGCCTGGCTTTAGGCCGATCGTCGTCGAGTCCCCAGAGCTTTGCATCGTCCGCGCCGCCTCAGACCTCGCGCTCAGGGTGCGCCAGGGATATCTCGACAAGGGCGTTGCGCTCATCCGTCTCGTCGAACTCATCGATGAGCTCTGCGGGCGCTACGCGCGTCATCCAACGAGCCCGCGAAGCGAGCAGCTGGAATACGACCTCGAACCAATCACCTCCGTCGAGCTCTTCTCACGCTATCTGCAAGACGCCAAACGCATCCATGGGCTCGTCTTGGCCCGACAGGCACTGCCCCATGCCCTCGACAATCTCGGCTCGCCGATGGAGGCTCTTATCGAAATGGCATGCTGCCTGCCCCCGCATCTTGGAGGGGTCGGTTTGCCACGGCCCGTCTCGAACCGGCCGCTCGACTTTAGCGATCACGAACGATTGCTCGTCTCGCACAGAACGCTCCGTCCCGATCACTACTGGGAGAAATACCGCATCGCATGTGAGTACAACGGAGACAGCCACGACGGCGAGAAGGCCGGTGTCGAGGACGACCGGCGCGTATCCGACTACCAGGCATGCGGGATAAGGGTGTTCCCCGCAAGATTCGAAAACGTCTGCACCGAGAAGGGGCTCGTCGCATACCTGCGCAAAATCGTGGACGCGATGGCGCAGGTAGAAGGTCAGGCGTTGGAACGACGCATTTTTAGAATCCTTGACTCAAGCTCATGCCGGCAGGCCCGCCAGGCACTTCTCGACACGATGCTCCCACCCGCTTCATGCACATAACGCCCCGTCGCGTACGGACGGTTTTTGCGTGTGAGATATCCGTGCGAGACGCAACGGCGCAGTATTTGTCGCGTGCGGACGCTTTTTTGCACAAAACCGTCCGCACGCGTCGCCCGGCCCGGTGACGAGGCCATGCCTACCCCTCAGCCTGCCGCCTACTCGTCCTCTTTCAGGTGGATGATGTGCTTCTCGACCACCTGGCCGTTATCACAGATGATTCGTCCGAAGGTCGGACCACCCCCGCGCGGGAAGGTAGGACTGCCAGGGTTCATGACCAACACGCCCGTACGCGGATCCCTTTCCGCGAAGGGACGATGCGTGTGTCCGCAGATGGCGATGTCGCAGACGAGAAGGTCGAGGCGCTCGCGATAGTGGCAGACCTGCCAACGCAGGCCACTCGAGAAGAACGACGTCTTCGCCTTGACCGACGGGCCGAAGTCATAGGCCCAGTCGTTGTTGCCGAGGCACAGCCGCACGGGCGCGATCTTGTTGAGCGTACGAAGGTCGGACGATGAGCAGATGTCGCCGGCATGCACTATCATGTCGGCGCCTTGAAGGTTCTTGAGCAGCTCCGCAGAGAGATAGCCATGCGTATCCGACACGATGTCGTAGCGCACTCGTGTCACGGCACGCGCCTAAAGGCCGAGGGCGCGCTTGAGGGCGACGACGCGTCTGCGAGAGACGGAGATCTTCTTGCCCTCGATGCCATTGACGCCCAGTTGAAGGATGCCGGACGAGACGACCTCGACATCCTCGACAAACTCGAGGTTGACGATATAGCCGCGGTGCACGCGGAAGAAGCCGTGCGGCGCGAGCTTCTGTTCGAGCTTTGCGAGGGAAATCGTGGAAAGGTAGCGGTCGTTGTCGGTGTAGATGCAGGAGTAGTCGTCCTTGGCCTCGATGAAGCGGATCTGGTCGATGGGCACGAGGACCTTCCGACCGGCCTTGACCACGGGGATGCGCTCGACAGAGGAGTGCTGCTGGGGCTGGGGCTTTGCGCGCGACTGGACCTTGTCGAGCGCCTGGTTGAGACGGTCCGTCTCGACGGGCTTCATGAGATAGTCCACCGCGTCGACGTCGAAGGCCTCGAGGGCGTATTCGCTGTATGCGGTAACGAAGATGACTGCGGGCGGGTTCTTGAGCTTGTGGAGCGCCTCGGCGAGCTGCATGCCCGAGGTCTTGGGCATCGAGATGTCAAGGAACATGACGTCGGCCTTGCTCTCCATGAGCTGCTCGACGGCCTCGCGGGCACTCGATGCCTCCACGACGGAGTCTACACGGCCCGTCTCATCGAGCAGGTACTTGAGCTCGGAACGGGCTGGCGCCTCATCGTCAACAATCATTGCTCGCAGCATACATTCCCAATCTCCCAGACACTGGCACCGGCCAACCAGCTTATTCTATACCTTACCCTGGCGTACCCGTTGCGCCCAGCATCGATACCGCATCAGCAAGGCGCAGCGTAACGCATGTCCCCTCGTTGAGCTTGGACACGATCTCGACCCCGGAGCCCACACCATAGAACTTCTCGATGCGCTCGGCGACGTTGCGCAGCGCGATGCCCGTACCCTTCGCGTCAGATGACGTCGGGGCAGGCTCGAGAAGCCTTTTGGCCACGCTCTCGCCCATGCCCAAGCCATCATCGGCAACGGCTATCAGGATATCATTTCCGTCGGTCGCGACATGGATGTCTATATGAAGGGGCCCCTCGTCGCTCATGGCGTGACGCACCGCGTTCTCGACGATGGGCTGAACGATGAACGCAGGCATGGGCAGCGCCTCGCAGCCCGTCTCCACGTGCTCGTCCTCGACGATGCGGTCCTCGCCAAAGCGGGCCTTCTCGATGGCGAGGTAGCGCCTGGTCTGTTCGAGCTCGCGCGAGAGCGGCATGATCGAGTCGGAGTTCTCAAGGGTTCTCCGATAGAAGACCGAGAACTCACGGAGAAGATCGCGGGCACGTGCCGGGTCGGTGCGTGTAAGCGAAGCGATGGTATTGAGCGTGTTAAGAGAAAGTGCGGGTTTATCTGCGCCTGCAGCGCCTTGACCTCAGCCTTTGCGGTAAGCTCCGCCTGCTTGTCAAGCTCATAGGAGGAGAGCTGCGTGGAGAGCAGGTCGGCAAAGCCCTGCGTCACCACGATCTGCGTGCGATCGATGTCAAGGCCTCGGCGATAATAGAGCTTGATGGTTCCCACCGCCCTGTCCTGGACCAAGAGCGGCGCGACGATTCCGAAGGCCTGCCCCACCTGTCCTGCGCCCTGGATGAAGTGACTGTAGCGCTGGTCCTCGAGTCGACGGATGCGAAGGTCTCTATGCGCTTGCTCGCGATAACCTCGAGCGTTGGGGCGGAGTTCTTGTCGCCCACCCCGATGGCGGGTACGTAATCGCCGGCATAGGCGATGACGTGCGTCGTATCGGTCATGGCGATGCCCCTGGCCGTGGTCTCGGGGAGGAGGAGCGCGCAGATGGCCTCGCAGCCCGCAGGGGTGAGCCCACCACGCAGCTGACGAAGCGTGTTGGATGCAACGCTCAGGGTGCGCTCCGTAGCCTGGGAGCGCATGCTGTCCGGCACGAGGTTGATGGTCCCGCCTACCACGATTATCACGGCGAGGCCCGCGCCCGCGATTACCGCCGCCACGATGTTGCTCGTCACGATGCCACTGGCGAGGACCATGAGGAACGCTGCGGCGGAGATTCCGAGAAACAGGTTGAATGCAAGGCCGGAATGCTCGTCAAGCTGCTCTACCATGCGTCCACCTCCTTCGAGGCACCAGGCGCACCAGTGCTCATGATTCGTTTCTGGAGCGCGGGGTCGTTCCAGAGCGCATCCACGACACCCGGCCACGCCGAGACGAACGAGAGGTAGCTCGAAGAGGACGCACGGGCCTCTCGATCGGCGTCTCGCCAGCCATGACGAAGAATCTCGAGGTAGGCGCTGCGGTCCTCGCGGTTATGCGAAGCAAGGGCGCGGCGGAGGGCCGTCCGGTACATGCGGCCACGCACGCTCGGCGAGACCCACTGTGCGGGATACGGAGCGAGTGATTCGGGCGTGACCGTACGTAGGTCCTGGCGCGCGTTCATCACGTCAAGCTTGCGATACTCATAGAGCCAACGATAGACGTCCTGCAGAAAGATCGCGACCATGGGCGCCATCTCCTGAGGG
>Ga0268359_10084_pt1 | contig 15492 bp, 23 predicted proteins | sample BioMet11_FD_194416 | JGI IMG/M metagenome (GOLD analysis project Ga0268359, IMG submission 194416) | Sewage microbial communities from Oakland, California, United States - Biofuel 11 (PacBio Assembly) | ecosystem: Engineered > Wastewater > Sewage > Unclassified | place: USA: California | collected...
TTCAGATCACCCTGCAGGCACAGGAAGGAATCTGGCAAGGTAAACTGCAGCCCAAGGAGCTGAAGGTTTACTACAAAAAAGAACAGGCGCCTCTGTATAATCTCATTACTTATGAATAAGGAGAGAGGCGTGCTACTGTTGGAAATCAACTTCGTCTTGCTGTTGGTTTTCATTCTTTTTACCACCTTCTATGAACCACTTTTTCAATTTATGCTGGGCTTGAAACATATGAAAGAAGACATGGCACTCTGTATGCAGGAACGTTTACTGTTGGCCAGATTGGAGCAGGAACTAATCTATGAAACACGGGAGCTGACCTTGGAGCAACAAGATAGAGAGAGAACTCTCCTAACTTGCCAATTTCTCAGCGCAAATAAAACCAGAAAATTTTTCTGTCGTCCCCATAAGTCGGGCAGTGGCTACACCCTCTATCAAAGCACTCAGGTAATAGGCAGACAAAAAGGCATAAATCCTTTAACTCCTCCTCATGTTAAAGTCACAACCTTTTTGTTTCAGCCTTTAAATGAGCATAGCCTGAAGGTGACTTTGGGACTGGGGCTGGTTTCTGCCGTAAGACAACGAAACACAACCCGTTATATTAGGTTGGGTAATGGTACGATTAGTGCCCAACGGTAAAGCCGGTTTTATTTTAATGCCCCTTCTTTTCCTGCTGCTTATTTTGGCAGGCTTAACGCTTGGCATCTGGCATTTAATTCTGGATGAAACCTTATATCAGCAGGAATTTATGCGCTATCGACAGTTTTTGCGTTTGGGTTTCGACCTTATGGAGGCAGTTGAAAGCCAGCCTAGGCTTCCCCGAGCCGGTACTTATCGGCTGCCCCAGGTAGAACTATATCCTGGTAAGGAGACAGTGCAACCTCTTCTTATCATGGACTATAAACCCAAGCAACAGGTACAAAGCCTTACCGTTTCCTTTCCTCATAGTATGGGAGAATGGAAGCTGCGCAGACTGTATTTGGAGCCACCGGGAGGATGCAGCCATCCTCTTTATAAGTCGGCCGCACTTACCGGTTTGCAGTAGGTGGCAATAGTTGTCCGGCTTTGGAAGAGAACCTGTATCAAACCTATAGCGAGCATCCTTTCCCTGTTTTACGAATGGATTTTGAAGAGGGTTTAAAAGGATACTTGTATGTTAGGAAAGACAAGGAATATCAATTTCCCGCAGCTCAAAAGATAGCCGGAGACGGGGTATTTTTTAACCGAACTCATATCTGGGTAAGAGCAGGCACTGATTTTACAGGCAGAATATGGCTTTTGTCCAGAGGAAACATTTATTTGGAGGACAATGTCCGTCTCGCCAATGCTTTCATCTTTGCTCAAGATAGCATTGTGGTAGGGCGGAATGTGCAGGTTTGTGGTATAATAATTGCACGTAATAATATTGCAAGGGACGAGAGTTCCCTACTGAGAGGCAATGAACAGGTAGTACAAACCTTCATTACCCCCAGATATGTTTTTTAGGAGGAAAGCCAATGAAAAAGATATTATGTATATGTGCCTTACTAATGTGGGAGACGGTTACGGCGTTTGCGTTCGGCCACACTACCATAGTTTCAGAAAAGGTATCAGGGCACAAGACAGGAGTAATTCCTGCTGTAGATGGAGTAGATGTCCAGAATTTGCAAAGTAACATTAACAGCATTCTGCGTACTAATGCTGATGCTGTAGCAAAAGCTGCCGGTGGTACACCGGAGTTATCCTATGATATTACGGTAAACAGACCAACTATTTTTAGCGTGGTGTTAAAAGCAGTAGGTAATAGAGTCGCTTATCAAGGAGTGAACATCGATATCACCTCAGGTAAAGAAGTTCTGGATAAAGATCTTTTCTACGTCAACGACGCCTATAAGAGCTTAATAGGCGACAAAAGCTATGTGTTTGGGGACGATGGCCTTTTGCTGGAAAACAGCAAATACGGTCCCTATGACCAAAGCTTACCTTATGCCAAATTATTGAAATCTATTAATATTGCAGATGGTGCCAGACTGGTTACCAGTTATAAGCTGACTAAGGAAGCTGAAGACAAGATTCTAAATGTTAAAGCAGGCGAATTGATTTCGGTATTCCTAGGTGCCAACCCTTCTACAGGCTATGACTGGAAGGTAGTTAATGCTGAGCAAATGCCTGGCTTCGTGTCCATGGGTAGTTCCTTTTATCTGCCTCAAGATCCACGTAAAGCTGGTATGACAGGTGTACCTGGGACAACGATTTTGTTCTTTGGATTTGATCGTCCCGGTACCTATAATGTAGAATTAGGCTACGAACGTTCCTGGGAGCAGAAAGCCCCCATTGAAGGCAAAAAAATAACTTTCATCGTCAAGTAGAATAATAAGCTAAAAGCCATTCCCACTTAGTGGGAATGGCTTTTTTTATGACAGTGTATTAAAAGAATAGTGGGAAAAAGATTTAAAAATTTAACATAAATTGACATGAGTATATGTTTGTGATACGTTCTAGTTACAACAATTAAATATTGTTTTTGGAGGTGAATTACCTACCCCCGGAGACCAGCGTCGTAAATTCGCTTTCGAGAATTTACGATTTTTTGCGCTTAGATAGGAGGTGGACCACAATGAAACAAAAAACTGTACTAGGCTGGAATTACCTTACGTTGTTAATCTTATGTATTGGACGGTGTATTTACTTGTGGCATACAAAGCAAAGCTTGGATTATTTTCTTATTGTTGTGGTAGCCGTTTCTATTCTTGCTTTTGTGAGTGCTTTTTTGTTAACAGGGAAAGGGCATGATGCTTATGTCAAGAAGTCAAAACATGAAAATGGTTAAGATTGTCCTTTATGTGCAGCTCTCAAGTTGAAGTAAAAATGAGTTAGAATGCGAAGGGATGATGCAGAATGTTTACTAAAGGAATTGCAGTAGGATATGGAGTGCTTATTGTTCCGCTACTTGTCAAATTCTTCTACCAATGGCTTGTACTTAATGATTCTGATATGACGATTTGTACGATTATTGCACTTTCGACATTTGTATCGTATCTGATTAAATTTGTTCTTTATGTGAAAGAGTAAATGCTAAATATAAAATAAGCTAAAAGCCATTCCCACTTAGTGGGAATGGCTTTTTTTTATGGTATAATGTAAAATAGTGTATTATGTGGAGGAAACGATGAAAAGAGAGGATTTGGAGCTACTTGCTCCTGCTGGAACATATGAAGCGCTGGAAGCTGCGGTGAATGCCGGAGCAGATGCGGTATATTTAGGCGGTACAGCCTTTGGAGCAAGACAATATGCAGAGAACTTTGGACCTGAGGTTTTGCCTGGGGCAGTTAGTTATGCCCATATGCACAAAGTAAAAATATATGTAACTGTTAATACCTTGGTGGATGATGGAGAAATGACTCAGTTGGGAGAGTATTTAGTCTTCCTGCACAATTGTGGGGTAGATGGTATCATCGTTCAGGACATGGGTGTTATTCGTCTGGCTCGTAAATTAGTGCCGGACTTGCCACTGCATTGCAGTACCCAAATGTCTGTGACCAATTCGGAGGGCGCAAACTTTGCCCATAAGTCTGGCATGACTAAGATTGTGGTTGCCAGAGAAACTTCTTTGGTAGATATGAAGACTATTTGCCAAAAAAACCAAGGGCGATATCGAAGCCTTTATTCACGGAGCATTATGCGTGTGCTATTCCGGTCAATGCCTGATGAGCAGCTTAATTGGCGGTCGTAGTGGTAATAGGGGCCGTTGTGCTCAGCCCTGTCGTTTGCCTTATACCTTGGTGGATAAAAATGGCGAGAATCTTTTGGCCAATGTGGACGCAGGACAATATTTGCTCAGTCCCCGGGACATGAATACCTTGGATGTTCTTCCTCAGCTGATTCAAGCAGGGGTAGTGTCCTTTAAGATAGAAGGACGCATGAAGAGACCTGAATATGTAGCGGTAGTTACAGATATTTATCGTCGTGCCATCGACAGCTATTTGGCAGGCAATTATCAGGTATCTGAGCAGGATAAATTAAATATCGAGCAAATTTTTAATAGAGATTTCACTACAGCTTATTTGGAGAAATTACCTGGTCGTGACATGATGAGCGATCGTCGTCCCAATAACAGGGGCGTGCTCATTGGCCGTGTGGCTCAGCTGGATAAGGGTGCCAATACTGCTGTCATCAAGCTGGACAAGGATTTGCATGTAGGTGATGGTTTGGAATTCTGGGTGTCCGTAGGTGGCAGAGTAGGCACCGAGCTAAATAGAATGACGATTAATGGCAAGGAAGTTACCTCTGCTACTCGTGGCAGCAAGGTGGAGATTTCTGTGCCTCGTGGTGTGCGGCTAAATGATAGAGTGTTCCGCACTAACGATGCTCAGCTGATGGCTTATGCAGGCAAGTTCTATGGCGAGCACAACAAAACCAGATTGCCGCTAAAGGCAGAGGTTACTGCTCATTTGGGACAGCCTTTGCAAGTTGTTTTAACTGATGCTGATGGCAATGTGGGAACAGGTGCTACAGACTTTATTGTAGAAAAAGCTAGAAAGCATGCTCTTGATGAAGCAGCTATCAGAAAGCAAGTAGACAGATTAGGTACTACCGAATTCAGTCTTCAGGATTTAAGTCTGCAAGTTGATGAAGGCGTTATGGTACCTATGAGTGAGATTAACGAAGCCAGACGTAAGGCAGCCGAAGAACTTACGGCAAAACGCTCGGCTGCTATTGGACCTAATCGTAAACAAGCAGTATGGCAGCAGGAGTCCATTGTATTGCCTTACAACCATACTCTTAATAAGCATGCCCAGTTAGCTGTAGAAGTGGATACCCTGGCTAAGGGCCAAAAGGCCTTGGGTGAGGGTGCAGATGTGTTGATTTTGGCAGGGGATAGTTTAGTCTGCCTTTAATTAAGCAGGAAGATATCCAAACCTTAAAGCAAATGGCCGCTGATAAAAATAAGCAGTGGGGTATTGCTACGCCTCGTATTGTAGAAGAGCGGCAGCTGGCTTTCTTCCAAAAACAATTTGCGCTCTGGCAGGAACTACAGCCTGACTTTTTCCTGATTGCCAATAATGGCTTGTGGGAAATGGCCAAGGCTACCGGCGTTGCTCTGTGGGGCGATTTTGGTCTTAATACCTACAACTCCCAGGCTCTTACCTTCTGGCAGGAAAATGGTGCTCAGGGCATGACCTTGTCACCGGAATTAACGATGAAGCAGGTGGAAGCTTTAGTGCAATCTTCACCGGTGCCACTGGAGTGTCTGGTAGAAGGTCCTATTGAAATGATGGTTTCCAAGTATTGCGTAGAAGGCAGCTTCCTAGGCAACCTAGCTAGCGGTAAGTGCGCTTGGCATTGCAATAAGGATGCCTTTCTGCAGGATAGAAAGAACGAAGCCTTCCCTTTAAAGCATGACCAGTTTGGTTACATGCATATCTTAAACAGTCACAGCCTGTCCATGATTACTAGCGCCAAGGCTATTGAGAAGCTAGGCGTAAAGAGAATGCGCATTGATGGCAGAAGCCTGGATGCACTGACGTTGGCTGCTACTGTAGGCATGTACCGCCAGGTATTAGATGGCGATACCACGATTGAAGAAAATCCTCCCGGACAACCCGTGGACATTATTTTAGAGGAGTTTTATAATGGCAAAGTTTGCAGTAAAAACTTTAGAGTTTGAAAAAATAAAAGAAGCCTTAGGTGAACAGACTGCTACCAGTTTGGGCAGAGCCTTAGCCATGGAGCTGAAGAGCTCCACAGTGTTTGGAGAAGTAAAGCTGCTCCAGGAAGAAACTGCTCAGATGATGCATATCCAATCCGAAGGCAAAAGACTGCCCTTAGGTGGGGCCAGCGATATTTCACCGGCCTTAAAGAGAGCTAAGGTAGGCGCAGCTCTGGACTTAGAGAGCTTGATGGCGGTGGGTAATACTGCTGCTGCCATGCGTCAGGTAAAGGGCTTTCTTAGAGGAAGGAAGGAAGTAGCTCCTAATCTGGCGGAGTATGGTTTAAGCTGGGAGACTTTTCCCGGCTGGAAAAACAAATCAATAGCCACCATTGACGAAAAGGGCGAAATTAAGGATACCGCTTCTACCAAGCTAGCTTCCTTGCGTACCGGTATTTTCTCTTCCAAGAAAAGAGTTAAAGAAAGATTAGACAGCATTCTGCAAGATCCTATTAATCAGAAATATTTTCAGGATAAGATAGTGACCATGAGAGAAGACCGCTATGTTATTCCTGTAAAGCAAGAATTACAAATTTAATTTCCAGTTTAGTCCATGACCAATCTGCCAGCGGTGCAACCTTGTTTATTGAAACCAACGGCAGTAGTGAATTTAAATAACGATATCAAGAAATATTTACTGGAAGAAAAGGCGGAGGATTGAACGTATTCTCCGCAACCTCTCTGATGAACGTAGGTGCTAATGCTGAGGAACTGTCAGACTCTTTAGAGACACTGGCTTCAACTGGATTTAATCGGTGCCAAGGGTACTATGCTACCAAGCTGCATGCCGTAAGGCCGACCTTGGCTACAGATGGTATCATTGATATTCTATCAGGCAAGCATCCTTTGCTGGATCAGGAGAAAGCCGTGCCTTTAACTCTGCAATTAGGTGAGAAGTTTACCACACTGTTGATTACCGGTCCTAATACCGGTGGTAAAACTGTGGCACTGAAGACCGTAGGCCTATTTGCTTTAATGACTCAGGCAGGCTTATGTGTGCCGGCTAAGGCTGTAAGCTGCCGGTGTTTGGCGGCGTTTATGCGGACATTGGTGATGAACAGAGCATTGAGCAAAGCTTGTCTACCTTCTCCGGACATATGACCAATATGGTGTCTATTTTAAAACGAAGTACAAGCAAGGGGATTTGGTATTGGTAGATGAAATCCTGCGTAGGTACAGATCCTAGTGAAGGCGCAGCCCTGGCTATGTCCATGCTGGACTATTTGTTTAAACAAAAAAGTTTTAACCATTGTTACCACTCACTATAGCGAGCTGAAATCCTTTGCCTATGAGCATGATGGTATGGAGAACGCCAGCGTGGAATTTGATCCTACTACCTTGCGTCCTACCTACAAACTGCTAATGGGTGTGCCGGGCAGTAGTAATGCTTTCTATATTAGCAAGCGTTTAGGACTGGCACCGGAAATTCTGGATCAGGCACAATCCTTGATTGGTGCTGAACATGCCAACATGGAAAATGTGTTGCAGAATCTGGAAGGGGAAAGACGAGAATACGAAAGTCGTAATAAAGATATTGAAAACTTGCAATTAGAAGCAGAGCATCTCCGTAACGAGCTCCATTACCAAAGGTGGAGCTGGAGAACGGAAGAACGACATTCTCCGCAAGGCCAGAGAGCAGGCTGACGAGTTGTATCGTAACGCTCGCAGAGAAAGCACATCTATTTTAAAAGAGCTTCGTGCCAATAAGTCCCTAGTGGATAACGCTAAGGTAGAAGAGCTGGCTGAGCTGTCTCGGGCAGGCCTTAATAAGAGCTTTGCCTTAGAGGCAAGCCTGTACCGGAAGGGCAGGGACTGACCAGCGGTAACGCTGCTTTAGGTAAGGAAGTCTATGTAAAGAAGCTAGGCCAAAGTGCCATTATCAAGGCTATTAAAAATAATGAAGTAGAAGTAGCCATCGGACCTATGAAGATGACACTGCTATGAAGGACTGCATCCTGGTAAAGGAAGCACCTCCTGCGCCCAGCCATAAGGAACACAGGATTGTTCGTCACAAGGCCAATCAAAGTCATTCTATTTTCATGCAGAAGGCTCAGTCTGCTACGCCGGAGATTGATGTCGTGGCAATACGGTAGATGAAGCCATTCCCTTCGTGGATAAGGCCATCGACGATGCTCTCTTGGCAGGTATGCCTTCCTTTAGGCTGATTCATGGTAAGGGCACAGGCATGCTGAGGGCAGGACTTACCGAGTACCTCCACGCCCATCGTAATGTGGATCATATAGAAATAGCACCGCAAAACGAAGGTGGTTATGGTGCAACAATTGTTTATGTTAAATAAATGAGGAGGCTGTAAAATGGCAGAAAAGTTTCGCAAGGAAAAAGATTCTATGGGCGAAATACTGGTGCCCGCTGATAAATACTGGGGCGCCCCAAACAGAGAGAAGTCTGGAGAATTTTAAATAGGCACAGAGAAAATGCCACCTGAAGTAATTAAGGCTTTTGGCTATTTGAAAAAATCAGCAGCTCAGGCCAATAAAAAATTAGGCAAGCTGGATGCCAAAAAATGCAAAGTTATTTGTCAGGTTTGCGACGAAATAATCGCCGGTAAGCTAGAGGGTAACTTTCCTTTAGCAGTATGGCAAACCGGTAGCGGTACTCAGTCCAACATGAATGTGAACGAAGTAATCGCACATCGCGGCAATGAAATTGCCAAGGCTCAACTTTTTGCATCCTAATGATGATGTAAATAAATCTCAAAGCTCCAATGATACTTTTCCCACTGCCATGCATATTGCAGGCGCCATGGAAATTAAGAATCTTTTAATTCCTGCGATGGATAATCTTATCGCTACCTTTAAGCAGCTGGAGAAAGCCAATAAGGGAATTGTGACAACAGGTCGTACTCATTTGCAGGATGCAGTACCGGTGGCCTTCTCCCAGGAAATTTCCGGCTGGCGGAATATGCTGGAAAAAAGTAAGGAAGATCCTAGCTGCCCAAAAGGGTTTGTGTGAATTAGCGCTAGGTGGTACAGCGGTAGGTACAGGACTTAATGCTCCCAAGAATTTTGACAAGACGGTGGCAGCGTATTGCAAGGCTAATACCGGACTGCCCTTTGTGACAGCTAAAAATAAATTTCATGCTTTAACCAGTTTGGACGATATGGTTTTTTGCGCACGGTGCTTTAAAGGCACTGGCTGCTAATATGATGAAGATTGCCAACGATGTGCGGTGGAAGGCTTCCGGTCCCAGAGACGGACTGGGGGAGATTACCATTCCGGCTAACGAGCCGGTAGCTCCATTATGCCGGGCAAGGTTAATCCTACCCAGTGTGAAGCAGTTACCATGGTGGCAGTACGAGTTATGGGCAATGATACCTGCGTAGGCATTGCTGCCTCCCAGGCAATTTTGAGCTGAACGTGTTTTTGCCGGTGACCATTTATAGCTTTTTACAATCTGTCAGATTACTGGCGGACTGCATTACTTCCTTTAACAAGAATTGCGTAGTAGGCATTAAGGCCAACAAGGAAAAATGAGTAGCAATCTGCATAATTCTTTGATGCTGGTTACTGCCTTGAACCCCTATATTGGCTACGAAAATGGTGGCCAAGGTTGCTAAACTGGCCCATGCCGAAAATATTTCCCTAAAAGAGGCGGTTCTTAAGCTAAAGCTTATGACAGAAGCCGATTTCGATAAGGTTTTTAAACCTGAAAAAATGGTCTAAAATATTGACCAATACACGAAATAATGCGATAATTATTCAATAGGGACAAAAGAGCCCTACTAACTTTGAGGAGGAGATTTTTATGACAATGAATGGTGTAGCAAAACATGCCATAGGCAAGGCAGCAAAGGATAATATTTTCGGAGCGAACGCGGCGGCGGTTGAAGCGGCGAAAAAAATTGGCGCTGAGAATGTTACCAACGCTACTATCGGTGCCATTCTGGATGATAATGAAAAGTTAGTGACCCTACCAACAGTTTCCAAGGTATTCCGTACTTTACAAGATAACCAATATTTTGCTTATGCTCCCATTGCGGGCTTAGCAGATTTCCTAAAACTAGTCCAGGACGATTGCTTTGGCGCTTCCAAACCGGAAGGCTATATCCAAGCTATCGCTACCCTCCGGTGGTACCGGTGCTATTCACCATACCATCTGGAACTACACAGATCCTAACGAAACAGTGCTTACTTCTGAATGGTACTGGGGTCCTTACAAGGTGTTGTGCCGCGATATGAATCGCAAGCTGGACACCTACAGAATGCTTACCGAAGACAACAAGTTTGACTGTGCTTCCTTAGAAGCAAAGGTGAACGAAATTTTGACCAAGCAGGATAACATCCTCTTGATCATCAATACCCCTGCTCATAATCCTACCGGTTACAGCTTAACTCCTGAGGATATTGCCAAGGTTATTGAGATTTTAAAAGCAGCTACCAAGGGTGGCAAGAAAGCAGTTCTGCTCTTAGATGTTGCTTACATTGACTATGCCGGCGAGAGAGAAGAAGTCCGTAAGATTTTCAAGAACCTAGCTCATTTACCGGAAAACATTATTGGCTTGGTGGCTTACAGCTTGTCCAAGGCTATACCATGTATGGCCAACGTTGTGGCGCTTTGCTGAACGTAGCTGCTACCAAGGAACAAAGTCAGGAATTCTATGATGTTAACCAATATACCAGCCGTGCTACCTGGTCTAACATTAACCGTGGTGCTATGCAGACTTTGGTTACCATTTTGCAAGATGAAAAGCTAAAGGCCGATATTATGAAAGAAAGAAATCAATACTATGCTTTGATTAAAGAGCGTGGCGATTTGTTCACCAAAGAAGCAGCTAGCTTGCGGACTAAAGATGGTTCCTTACATTGCCGGCTTCTTTACCTCTATTCCTTGCACCGATCCCGGTGCTGCTTGCGATATTCTCCACAAGGATAATATTTATGCAGTACCTTCTGGCTAAAGGTAATCAGAGTTGCTCTGTGCGCTATTCCTAAGAAAAAGGTTGCAGGTATGGCTGCTAAAATTAAAGCAGCAGTTGATGCAGTCCAAAATAACTAGGAGTCTTACTCATGTTAAATATCAAATGCCCGGATGGTAAGTTCATCAATACGCACCGGGAACTAAAATCATAGATATTGCCAAAGAATTTGCAGGCAATTATGCTACACCTATCGTTGAAGCTGTCGTGAATGGCGTAAGAGTCGGGTTGCCTTATCCTCTCGCTGCAGACTGTACCTTGGATTTCATTGAACTCTACAGTATAGCCGGCAACAGAGTATATGTGCGCACCTTGTTCTTTGCCTTTATTACCGCTATGGCTATTAAGCGCCCTGAGTGCAAATTGAACTGCAAAATGCCTTGGGCAGTGCTATCTATTGTCACATTAAGAATGGTATTGTGCTTAGTAAATATGATTTAGAAGACGTTAACAAAACTATGCAGCAAATGATAGCCAAGAAAACTCCTGTGGAGCTTAAGTGGTTACCTGTAGAAGAAGCCAAAAAATTAGTTAAGCCAAATCAAATAAAAGAAAATCTTCCTTTGCTGGATGTAGTAGAGGGTGTTGATAAGGTACCGCTGTTTAAACTAAAGAGTGAATGGGCTTTCTTCTTAGGTAATATGCTTCCGGATTTGGGTATATTAAAGGCTATAAATTACTTAATTATAAAACCGGTGTGCTTATTTGCTATCCTACAGGGCCGGACTACACTGTAGTTCCTGAGTTTGTGGATACGCCTAAGCTGGCAAAGGTTTATAACGAAGCAGAAGAATATGGCAAGAGAATTAAATGTTCTACCGTTGCTGCTTTAAACAAATATATTAAAGATGGCAACAGCAGAGGTATTATTCAAATCAGTGAAGCACGTCACGAAAAAGAAATTGCCAAGATTGCTGATGAGATTTCCAACTCTCAGCATAAGATTCGTCTGGTGTTAATTGCCGGACCATCTTCCTCAGGCAAGACAACTTTTTCTCAGCGCTTAGCTGTACAAATGAGACTGAACGGGTTAGAGCCCATGCCAATTTCCTTGGATAATTATTTCAAGGAAGAAAAGACACGCCTCGTTTACCCGATGGCAGTTATGATTTTGAGTGTTTGGAAGCACTGGATTTGGACCTCTTTAATGATCATCTGCAAAGAATGATTGCCGGTGAGACAGTGAAGATTCCCCATTACAGTTTCCGTACCGGACAAAGAGAGTTCAGAGGACAGACCATTACCTTGGGAGACCAGGGTGTCTTGGTATAGAAGGCATTCATGGCCTAAATGAGAAATTGTCTGCAGCTGTTGAAAGAAATGCTAAGCTGAAGATTTATATCAGCGCCTTAACACCACTTATCCTTTGATGATTACAACAGAATCTACACTTCCGATATGCGTCTGATGCGTCGTATGGTTAGGGATTCTCAGTTTAGGTCCCACGATGCCCTAGGAACGTTGCAAGGCTGGCACAAGTGAGGGAAGGGGAGGAACAAGTATATTTTCCCTTATTGTGAACAAGCTGACATCTATGTTTAATACCACTTTGATTTATGAGTTTGCTGTATTTAAGAAATATGCAGTAACCTTTGCTTAAGGCTATTCCCAAAGACGTACCTGAGGCGGCAGAAGCAAACAGGCTTTTGATTATGCTACGAGCGTCCCTGTCTATTGACGACGAGGCGGTTCCCAATAATTCCATTATTCGCGAGTTTGTAGGCGGATCTATTTTTGGTGACTTGCTATAAAAGTTTCTCTAAAAAATATGGAAAAGAAGGATTAATATATGAAAATATCTGAGCGTATCCAAAAAGTACCTGCTTCACCTATCCGCAAGTTGAACGCCTTTTGCTCTAGATGCTATGAAAGAGGGCAAAAAAATATTATCGTTTAAATATTGGTCAGCCTGATGTAGAAACGCCACCTGCTTTTATGGAAGCAGTGAAGGCATTTGATGAGAAGGTTTTAGCCTATGGTATTTCTCACGGCGATCCTAATCTGATTGACTCAGTTTGTAAGTATTATGAAGGGCTGGAATATTCACTATTCTCCGGAGGACTGTATTTGTCACCAATGGTGGCAGTGAGGCTGTCGGCTTTGCTGTGATGAGCTTGTGTGATGCAGGTGATAACATCTTGATGTTTGAGCCTTTTTACGCTAACTACAAGAGCTACATTAATGAATTTGGTGCTGATATTGTGGCAGTACCAACCACTGCAGAAAATGGTTATCATATTCCTGACGCTGCTACTATTGAGAAATACATTACGCCTCGGACCAAGGGTATCTTGCTTTCTAATCCCGGCAATCCTACCGGTGTTATTTACACTAAGCAAGAAATGGAAACTATTGCCAAGGTAGTTTTGAAATATGACATTGCCCTGATTGCTGATGAGGTGTACAGAGAATTCGTTTATGACGGTACCTACGAAAGCTTCGGTACTATGCGGTCGCTGGACAACAATCTAATCATGATTGATTCTATTTCCAAGCGCTTTAGTGCTTGCGGTGCCAGAATCGGTTCCATTATCACAAGGATAAAGACCTCCATGCTCCTTTGCTAAAGTGCTGTCAGGCTAGACTATGCTGTCCAACTCTGGAGCAAATTGGTGCTACGGCTCTCTACAATACACCTAAGTCTTACTTTAAGGCTGTTAACGATGAATACAAGAAAAGAAGAGATACCATCAAAGCAGAATTAGCTAAGCTGCCAGGCGTGGTTTCTTCTGATCCTAAAGGTGCCTTTTATGTCATGGTAAAGCTTCCTATCGACAATACTGAGAAATTTGCGACCTGGATGCTGACAGATTTTGAGATAAACGGCGAGACAGTGCTTATCACTCCAGGCTATGGTTTTTATGACACACCGGGCAAGGGGGATGACGAGGCAAGACTTGCTTATGTAATTAATTGTGAGGATTTAACCAAAGCCATCAGACTTTTAGGTGAAGGCCTAAAGGCTTATCCCGGTAGAACAATTTAAGACAAAATAAAATCGTGAACCTTTAAGGTTCACGATTTTTTATTTTGTTGCTAGAGAAGTTCGCCATATTTTGCTACGAAGAATTTTTTAACTACTGCTACCAGTAAAGAATAGAGCACAATTACACCGGCCAGGTAAGCAAAATAGATGGAGCCCAGAGGTTGAGGACCGGACCCAAAGCCTAAGAAAAGAGCCAGGACGGTGCTGACTAAAATACCCGTACTGGTTAGTAAATACACCGGTAAGGAAGCATGACTTTGTAAGAAGGGAATGTGCTTGGTACGGAGAGAATGAATAACCAAGGTTTGAGTCCATTGTGATTCTACGAACCAACCGGCCTGGAACAAAGCGGCAAAACCCAGCTGCGCAGCAGGAGCAAGGTAGAGTAGGAGCCATGGAAAACCTGAGGACCAATCACAAAGAACATCATTAAATAGGTAGTAATATCAAAATGGAACTGGTAGGTCCAATGATTAACATGAATTTTTTGATGGAAGCGGCTTCCCAGCGGCGGGGAATCTTTAGATAATCTTCATCCACATTATCAAAGGGCAGAGCCAGACAGGAAATATCGTAAATCATATTTAAGATTAGGAGCTGGATAGGCACCATGGGCAAGAAAGGCAAAAACACGCTGGCTGCCAAAATGGACAGCATGTTGCCGAAATTGCTGCTGGCTGTCTCATCTTGATATATTTAATGGTATTGGCATAGGTACGTCTGCCTTCTACGATGCCCCTGCCCAAAACATTTAAGTCTCTTTCCGTTCAGAATGATATCCGCAGATTCCTTGGCAATATCCACCGCAGTATCTACGGAGATGCCTACGTCGGCAGCTTTCATGGCCGCAGCAATCATTAATGCCATCACCCATAAAGCCTACGATGTGCTGCTTGCGCAGAGCCTGTAACAATACGGGTCTTTTGGTCAGGCGTTAATTTGCAAAAATATTAAACTGATTGGTAGCGGCACTTAATCTTACTTCAGACATCTTTTCCAGGTCAGAGCCTAGCACGATTTGTTTGGCTTCAATACCTACCTGGAACAGATGTAGCGGGAAAACAGCATCGTTATCGCCGGTAAGGACCTTCACGTCTACGCCGTAGTCCAAGAGCTTGGCGATAGCTTCCTTGGAGGATTCCTTGGGAGGATCCAAAAGGCCAGATAGCCAATTAAGACCATGTCCTTTTCTTCTTTTACTACTGCATCATGGGGAACAGAGGGCAGGTTTTTATGAGCAATGCCCAGTACCCTAAAGCCTTTGTTGTTAAAATTAGTGGCATTTTGCAAGACAACAGCTTTTAACTCTTCCGTCAAGGGTTCCACCTTGCCGTTATATTCAGCAAAGCTGCACACGCTAAGCATTTCTTCCACGGCACCTTTGGTACTCATCTGATGCTTATCATTAACATCCTCGACGATGACGGTCATACGCCGGCGGATAAAGTCAAAGGCATTTCATCTATTTTGAATACTGGCACACAGGCTTAAGTTCATCTTCTCCGGCATGGCGAATAATGGCGATGTCCATTAAATTCTTAAGCCGGTTGAAATAACTGTTTAAGAAGGCATGCTTTAAAACCCTGATATCTTCCTGACCCATAATTTGCAGTGATATTCCAAGGCTATTTTGCCTGGTCAAGGTACCTGTCTTATCAGTGCAGAGCACATCCATGGCACCAAGGTTTTGAATGGCACTCAGGTTTTTGATGATGACTTTTTTTCGTGACATGAGTCACAGCACTTTTAGCCAAGTTAGCTGAAACAATCATGGGAAGCATTTCGGGTTAAACCACGGCTACAGAAAGAGCAAAAAGCAGGGCGTTAAGCCAACGTCCGTCTCCTGTCTTGAAGACGCCGTTAATAATAAATACCAGGGGAGC
>Ga0268359_11867_pt1 | contig 15474 bp, 17 predicted proteins | sample BioMet11_FD_194416 | JGI IMG/M metagenome (GOLD analysis project Ga0268359, IMG submission 194416) | Sewage microbial communities from Oakland, California, United States - Biofuel 11 (PacBio Assembly) | ecosystem: Engineered > Wastewater > Sewage > Unclassified | place: USA: California | collected...
GGGTATGGTATCAAGGGATCCTTACGCTTGTCTCAGTATTCATCAATGCTTCAATCTGGTGGTATGCGGGAGCCATGCTGCTTGCCGATCTTGGAAAAATCTTCGATTTAAGGATGGAAAATAAGCCCATTTATAAAAATGTCGCGATTTCTTTATTCGTGATCGCAACAGGGCTGCTTTTCTGGGGGTGCAAGTACATACATTTTAGCGACTGCTTCCCTTTCGGAAGGCACTACTAATGATGCATCCATTGCTCTCCAGTACTTTGTGTATTCGGTCGCAGTTGCGATTCTTATCGCCCTTGCAGGTATAAAATACAGCGTATCAAACCAGGCCTCTGAAAATGAAGGGAAAGGAAGAGATAAAAGAAGGAAAAAACTTGCCTGACCCCAGCGACCTGTCATAAACTTTGAAGCTCGATGGGGTTAACAAAATCGAAAACGGGGGGGTAACAGTAAAAACCGTCAGGAAGATAATAAAATGGAAAAAATACCTGAAAACGTTGAAATTGCAGTGCTTGGTGGTGTCGGTTTTAACTCTTACCAGGAATTTGAAAGCCAATTAGTAGACACTCCATATGGAGAAGTTACAGTTTATCTTACTACTATAAGAGGGAAAAAAGTTGCAGTAATCCCCAGGCATGCAGGGGAAAATCATATTCCTCCTCACAGGATTAACTACAGGGCCAATATCTGGGCTGTGTATTCTATCGGGGCAAAACGTGTAATCTCCACAAATTCCGTAGGGTCAATGCGAGGGCATCCGGTGGGTAGCTTTGTAGTACTTGACGATTTCATAGATTTTACCCGGAACCGGCCTTCTACCTTTTATGATGACAGAACTGTACACGTCGATGTATCTGAGCCCCTACTGCCCTGAGATCAGGATAGCCCTTAGAGACGCTCTGGAAAAACAGGGGCTACCCTACACCGAAGGAATTTATGCCTGCACGGAAGGCCCCGTTTTGAAACCAGGGCCGAAATCCGCATGATGAGCCAATTTGCAGATGTTGTGGGCATGACCGGTGTACCTGAAGTGGGTCTTGCAAAAGAACTCAGCCTCTGTTATGCTTCTCTTGCCATTATCACAAATCAGGCCTGCGGAATGACCACACAGAAACTAACTGCTGACGAAGTTACCGAAGTTGTGGGAAAAGCTCAGGACGCAATCTTTGAGATTATTTCGGATACAATAGAAAATATTCCAGAAACTCGAAACTGCAGGTGCAGATTTGCTAAGGACGGAGCCTGCTTGTGAATTACCCCTGAGCTAAAGACTAGTGACATAGCAATTTAATTATTGAGCATAATCTTTGATAGCTTCTCATCAATATATAGCGATTCAGAGCTAACATGTAACCAATAACTAAATTTTCAAGACACTAGTGTCGAGTCAATCATCAAGGATTCAATAATTCCGAATAATTGCAATCGATTTTATACGACATTTTGTTGTTGACGCAACACTAGTGGGTTTACGTTTCTTACTATAAAATCGTACTTAAATATTTAGCATGAAAGTCGCTTCTATGTCGATAAAATTTTTAATTCTGTACTTTCGATTAATTTTTCCATTAAATACTTCCATCAATACTTCCATCAATACTTCCATCAATACTTCCATTAAATGCTTTCTTCCTAGCTTCGGCAGGTAAACATATAAGTTAATATAATTAATTTTCATATCTATTTTCTTGATCTTCCATGGCAGATAAAAACAACAGTAGAAGAGTTGAATCTTCAATAAAACGTACAAGATTCTTAGGTCACCTTGGTCTCATTGCTGGAGTTTTCCGAGAGCTTGAAGTTGACAAATTGATCGATGAGAAACTTCCTAAAGAACGAGATCACAAGGTTCCTCACTCCGTCTGCATCCTTGCCATGGTACTCAATGGTCTTGGTTTCATAGGGCAACGTCTGTACCTTTTTCCTGATTATTTCAGGACTATTTCTACAGAAAGATTATTTGGAGACGGCGTCACACGAGAAGACCTGAATCAATATGCTATTGGAGAAACTCTTGACAGAATAGTAAAATATGGTCCTACAAAACTGTTTACGGAAATCACTCTTCATATTATGGCTCGTCTACCTATTCCTGTCCATTGTTTACACGCTGACACTACAAGTGTCAGCGTTTATGGGGATTATGAAGATGAAGAAACTGAGTCTATTGATATTACTTTTGGAATTCCCAAAAACGGAAGATGGGACCTGAAACAATTTGTATTGAGCTTGGTTGTTAATCAGCATGGGATACCACTTTTCATGAACACCCATTCAGGGAATGCTTCAGACAAAAGCACAATTCTGGAAGCAATCAAGTCTCTCAAATCAGCTTTAAGACCTGAAAGCAAAGTGTACTATGTAGCTGATAGTTCTTTTTACACTGATAATAATATCAAGAACATAGGAAAGTCATTCTGGATAAGTCGTGTTCCTGCAACAATTACTGAGGCAAAGGAGCTGCTAAATGCAAACTTGAACCTGAAGCCACTGAAAAGCGACGAGAGATACTCATTTTATCAAACATTTGTGGATTATGGTGGGGTCAAACAAAAGTGGGTTTTGTTACTCTCTCATAAAATGAAAGAAAAGAAAGAGGTAACTCTCAGAAGGAAGCTTGAAAAAGAGCTTGAAAAAGCAGAAAAGTCGCTTAAAAAGCTGGCAGGAGATGACTTTTTCTGTGAAGAAGATGCATTAAAAGCAGCAGAAAAATGGATTGCAGATTTCCCTTCTGTTCTTTTTGAAAAAGTAGATTTGAAAACCATTAAAAAACGCGAAGTAGGTAAAAGAGGCAGACCTCTTAAAAATGAAAAATTAAAGACATATTATAAGATTGATGGGGTTATAAAGGTTAATGATGCTTTTGTTTTAACAGAAATGGAAAAAATGGGACTTTTCATTCTTGCAAGTAATGATATCAGCCTTTCTCCTGAAGAGATGCTGAAGCATTATAAAGGACAGGATAAAGTAGAAAAAGGATTCCGATTTTTGAAAAGTGATACCTTTAGCGTATCGAAGGTGTATCTCAAGAATAAATCAAGAATTGAAGCGTTGACAATGATAATGGTTCTCTGCTTAATGATTTATTCAATTGCAGAATGGAAATTAAGGACAAAATTAGAAGAAGAGAATGAAACGGTTCCAGATCAGAAAGGAAAACCAACAAAAAGACCAACAATGAGATGGATATTTTTCAAGTTTCAGGGAATTACAGAACTTATAACACAGAAAAAAGGGAAAACAAAGTCAGAAATACTGAATATGGAAGAAATTCACTGGAAAATATTGAGTCTCATGGGAGAGAAATATGAAAATATATATCTCTAGTTGCGTTAACCTGCCGAATCTAGGATATAATACTTAATATACTCAAAGCAAAAACCTCAATTACCTAAGGTAATTGTCGGACAGCCTCCTTGCAGCGGGGTATTCGAATGAAATGAATTTTTTTCTCTGATGATTTGAGCCAGAGATGGCATCTCAAATGTACCGCCAACTCTATCACATATGTACTGATATGCGCTTACACCCAGTTTCTTTGATGTCTGAACAATCGTCATAAATGTGTCATTTGCCTTTGTTCCTTCCTCTGTTATGGTTTGAAGGCTCACATCTCTTTTTCTGACCTTTGCCCTCGCTGCTAATTCCGCTGCATTGTTATGCAGCGGAATCTCTGGCAAAACCAGCACCTTCAATAAATGTTCCTTGTTCTCCTTCGTCTTAGCGATTCTTTCATCCAGCTGTTCATATCTTGTTTTGGTAGAAAACAACTGATCAAACTTAATGGATAATTGCTCAGCTACCTCTGACTCTGGGTTTATTCTAAACTCACAAAGTTCACCATAAAAGTCCCAGTACATATCCAGAAAAGCTTCCAGCTTTTCTTTATAATAAGGAACTATTGGCCTCAATTTCTTGTAGTTTCTACCATCATGAATCCAGCAAAGAGCATGATGATATGCGATTTTCTGGAATTGACGTGCATCATCACTCAAAAGTGCGGTAACCACAGGTATGTCTGTACGTTGATGATAGGCCGCAATTGCACAGGCTTCAAGAACTTTCTTCTTAGTAGTTTTTCCACCACGCAAAAAAATACAATCCAGTTTCCGATGCATTTCCTCGTCACTGAATATTTTGTTTTTTAAAGAAGAGAGCTTTTCCAGCCAGCTTTTAGAAACATTAAACGTTTTCATCAGGTCAAATGCTTCATCATTAAAGCAGTACGTTTTTTCTTTTCCACATAAAAGCACATCTAAAATGGTTTCTCGATTCTTTTTGGGAACTGTAAAATAAGCAGTATAATAAGGATTACAAAGAATCTCAGTATAATTATTGACACCGTTGACTCTTGCACCTGTATCATCAATCTGCTGATAAGGCGTAGCCTTAAGACCTTCCAGAAAAATATCAGCGTTCTCCTGATGAAAGAGATCAATATCTTTTGTCAAGATTCGAGAAATAGTGGCTTTAGATATATGAACACCAATATTTTCCAGGAATTCATGTATTTTTGGCTCTGAAACATTAGCAACATGATTAAAAGTGATTATAAGAGACTTGATTCCGGGACCAAATTCACCCTTTATACTTTCTGGAAGTTTACCGGAATATGTTGAGATTGATTACTCTTTTAGAACTAAGCTCGAAGAGCTTAGTGACGAGGAAGCTATAGAACTATTGAAAGCTTCACTGATTAATGGGAGAGAAGGATTTTTCTGTCTGAAATCAAACAGAGATTTGACACTTGAAGATGCGTTGATAACATACAGAAAAAAGGATTCTATTGAGAAAATATTCCATTCATTGAAGAACGAAATAAACATTAAACCGTTGAGAGTGTGGTCGGATGATAGCATTTATGGAGCTATTATCCTTGGGTTTATCGCTCAATTATTCATATCGCTGATGCGATATGAATTTGAGGACCTGAAACACATATCTACAAAATTCATTAAAAAAAGCTTGAAGAATTTGACACTTACAGAACTTTCGCTACACTGCCTATTTTTGCGAATTTTGATAAGATCAATAGCTTAATAGTAGCAAAAATGAATGGAATTACATAGAATATATAACAAATTTGTATAAACTTAAACAAATTGTCAAGTCCATTTGGGCTAAAAAGAAGGAAAATATTCAGTACCAATTAGTGGATACTGTCAAAGTCAGGTTTTAATGATTTCCAAGGTCAATTTGAGATATCAACGATGGCATAATACGCCATTTGGTAATCTATCTAGAGAGGGGAAAATATGAAAGCAGGAGAGTTACGAAATATTCTCACAATCAAACACTGGTTAGCAGATATAAATACAAAAAGCAACACTCTGAATGGCTGAAGGAAGTCAAAAAGACCAAACGAAAATAAGAAATGACTGAAGAGAGTTTAAAAGGATTGGAAGAGCAAAAGGAATTTTATTTAAGACTTCCTTTTCTTTCTACATTCTTTTAGTTTTTCTTCCAGGCGGATACGAGAGATGAAAACTCCGAACTGCGTTGCAATGGTTTCGAGGGCAGTGCGTACGCTATCTGGAAACTCGAGTTCAAGGCTCGAAGCAAGATAAAAAGCTGCAATAACTTTTTTTCTTGATTTTACGGGGATAATTGCGGTAGCCCTGAGATTTTCATGTCTGAGTGTGTCGTCTCTTGACGTGAGAAGCAGATCTATATGCTGTTTATAAACCGGCTGCCCTATCATAACAAGTTTCGTATTGGGGGAATTGGCACTGTAATGAGAGGCATGCTCGACAAAATTAGGGGAAAAACCGCGGTGAATGGCAAGCGTCATATCTCCTTTTTCTTCATCGATAAGATAAATACCTCCAGCATTGATCTCATCTATCTGGAGGCAGGAATCCAGCAGTTTCTCAAGAGTCTCGTTCAGGGAACTGGAAGTGCTAAGTGCGATTCCAAGGTCTCTCTGGATGTAGAGCAATTTTTCTTTTCTTTTCCGCTCAGTAACATCCATAACTATTCCCATAAGGTACTTTACAGTCCCATTTTTATCCGCTTCAATGAAAGTCCTTTCATCGACCCAGCGTATCTCACCTGATTTCGTCAGGATACGATACTCCTGAGAATAGTCCACGTAACCTTCTTCAATTCTTCTTGAGAGTTCTCTTTCAACCATTCCCAGGTCATCAGGGTGTATAATATTGCCATAAAGAAGTTTTCCGGATGTAAATTCTTCGGCAGTATACTCGAATTTCTTTATGTTTTCTGAGACAAACTCAGCAGGCCAGTACTTCTCTGGCCTCCAGAGGAAAACCGTGACAGGAACTTTATTTATTACCGAGATCAGCTCCTTTGCCATCTCAAGAGCGTTACATAAAGCTACTTCATTCATGTATTTACAGGCTTTCTGCCTGCCATTCCCCTTCTTAGCCGAGTTCGAAACCACTTTGGACATCTCGTTATCCGTAGTTTAAAAATCTCTTACAGGAAGCTCTGAATACATTTTGGATATTTACATTTTTGCTTTGTAAATATAGAAGTACGCAATAAATTAAAAAGCTTGTTATTTGAGTTCTGGAATGCACCAGAAGGCAGAGACTTGAAAATTAGAATCTATTTAATGACTTTATAGAAAGGAATACACAGATATGAGAAAACCCTAAAGAAAAATATATATTATATTAAGATTGGCACCAATTTAGTTAATAACTATTCTATTTCTAGACCTGTTTATTATCTCACGTTTGTAAAGGTTCTTATTCTCTCTGCCTCAGGTATAATTCTATTTCTATATGAATTTCCAAGGTCAATTTGATATATAACCGATGATATATTTTTTGATATATCTATACAAAAAATAAAAAGAGGCGAGTTGAGAATATGGATGACCTTCAGGGAGTATTGAAAGGACAGAAGATTGCTTACTTTTCTATGGAAATAGGGCTCAGCAGTGAAATCCCGACTTATGCTGGAGGGTTGGGCATACTTGCAGGGGATACTATTCGCTCGGCAGCGGACCTGAATATTCCGCTGGTAGCAGTAACACTGGTGAGCAATAAAGGCTATTTCAGGCAAATTCTTGACTCTTCTGGAAACCAGATAGAGCACACCGAAGAATGGAATCCTGCCCATTTTATGACGCTTCTTGCAGAAGAGGTAAGCGTAAAAATCCAAAACAGGGAAGTTAAAATCAGGGCCTGGCTGCATAATTGTAAAAGCCTTACAGGAGGTTGTGTACCCATTATTTTCCTTGATACTGATGTCGAGGGGAATGACTGGGAAGACCGCAGAATTACGGATTTTCTCTATGGGGGAGACCAGCGCTACAGGCTCAAGCAGGAATAGTACTTGGGATCGGGGGAGTAAGAATGCTTGATGCACTGGGTTTCAAAATCAGGAAGTACCACATGAACGAAGGTCACTCAAGTCTGCTTGGCCTGGAACTCCTGAGGTGTAACGGCATTGACCCTGTGAAAGTCAAGGAGCTATGTATTTTTACAACACATACCCCTGTAGAAGCAGGGCATGATAAATTTGATTACGGGCTTGTAGAAGACCTTATCCAGGACAAAAACTGTGTGGATGTCCTCAGGAGATTCGGAGGAGTCGACCGCTTTAATACAAGTCTTTTTGCCCTCAACCTGTCGAACTATGTCAATGGAGTCACAAAGAGGCATAGCCTGATCTCAAGCGAGCTTTTTCCGGGCTACAAAATCCAGGCGATCACAAACGGCGTCCATTCATATACTTGGACTTCTCCTTATTTCAGGAAACTGTACGACCGCTACCTGCCTGGCTGGGCAAATGAACCTGAACTTCTGGTAAGAATAGACGGAATTCCGGACACTGAGATCTGGGAAGCTCACTGGAATGCAAAAAAAGCCCTTATCGATGAGGTGAACAAAAGGACAGGTGTGGGTATGGACTACGAGACCCTGACAATCGGCTTTGCACGGCGCATGACCGCATACAAGCGGGCAACCATGGCCCTGTCCGACCTTGAAATGCTCAAAAAAATAAACAGACGGGGCAAAATTCAACTTATTTTTGCAGGCAAAGCTCACCCAAATGATGGAGCCGGAAAACAGCTTATCAGAGACATTTTTAAAAACATTGAAATTTTGAGGGAAGAAATAAAGATTGTTTTTCTGGAAAACTATGATATGGATCTTGCCGGAAAAATGGTCTCCGGGGTTGACATATGGCTGAACACACCAACCCGCCCCTATGAAGCCTCCGGCACAAGCGGCATGAAAGCTGCACACAACGGAGTTGTAAATCTCAGCGTACTCGATGGATGGTGGATTGAAGGCTGGATTGAAGGCGTGACCGGCTGGGCAATAGGCCCTCAGCCCGAAGAAAAACTTTCCGAAGAAGAAGCAAAAGCAGCCGAACTCAGTGACCTTTACAATAAGCTGTATTATATTATAATTCCCATGTACTACGACCGCAAGGATGAGTGGGTTAAGCTAATCAACAACTCCATAGGCATGATAGCTTACTATTTCAACAGCCACAGAATGATGAGGCGTTATGTCACACATGCTTATCTGTAATGTACTCTGATTTTTTCAGAGGGCTTTTGTGAGCTGTAGTTTTGTCTCCCTTATTGGTGTAGGAGGTATAATAACCGGGAATATAGGTAAATTTTAGGAATACAAATGAGTCAAACTTTTGTAAACTACTGCAAAAGTTTAGTAACTCCTTTTTGATGGATGACAGCTGACCAGGTATCACTACTTTAATTACCATCTTTCCTCAAAACTAATTTTTCTGCTAATTTTTTACCTCGCCTTCCGCAGATATCTTCAAAAAATAACATTTTTTCTGTTATCGTTTTTGTGACTTCGGCGATTTAAGTCCTTCCAGGGTGAGAACAAATCTTATTTAGCTGGCTATCTTGCGGGTTTGACCTCAGGATATTTAATATTGAGATATTCGTGAATTTATCAAAAAGTTTATACTGTGAACAGTGTATAATATTTCACTGTGATAATATGGACGAGACAGATGCGACGGACGTGTATGTCTGTGCAGATCATAAGAAAGCACTGAACGACAAATGTATTGAAATTGATTATAGTGAAATTTTCGAGAACAGCAAACTTTGCGATTGTGGCTCCGAGCTAAACAATGACACTGCCAGAGTTGTGCTTAAAGCAGTCGCTCTGGCATCTGAAAAATCGTCATCGTCTGGCGTTGAAACTGTACATATGCTATGTATCACGAAAACAGAATGTAAGAAGTGCGGGAAGGAGTATATTATGGAGTCCGCACAATCGATCGAGGAGCAAATACAGACTGCGTTCAGTGACTGCAAATATCGGATGTGCAAAATGTTTGATAAATACCTGGAACGTATTGACATTGATAAACGATATGAGTTGAAATATGTTCGCCGCGAGTATACACCAGCTGCCGAGGACGAGCCTGCACAATTGGACACAACGATGGACTTACATTCAGAGCCTATACCAAAACCTATTTTATTCTAAATCACCATGAGTTTCCAGGATCAGTTTATTGATTAGGTATTCAATTGACTGTTCTAAATACGAAATTCAAAATCAAAAATTCAAAAATCAAATTTTGAGTTGCAGGATAGGCTCATCTATTGATTATTCAATGTTATTTCTAAAAACCCTTAATGCCCCCAGATCCTCATGGTGAACGAATAGGAAATGAATTCTACATTTTTGTACATGTTGAGTAAAGATATAAATTCTAGAGATTCTTTAGAACTCAAGTTTAAAATATTAATTGTTTAATTTTATAGAAATAAAACGGAGTTTTTTCATCATGCAGTCATCTTTGAAAATCGGAAACATAATGGACATACCTATCAAACTGGACACATCTTTCCTTCTGGCACTTCCGATATCTGCATATTTTTTTGCGATCAATTCACAGCCATATGGTTTTGCGGGAGTTGAGCCAACTGTAGTTAGATATGTTCTTTCTACTCTTTCTGCCATCTTCCTTTTTGTCTCAGTACTTTTACATGAACTTGCACACTCTTATCTTGCAAGGCGTTACGGGGCCAATATTTATAGCATCACTCTTCTCCTCTTTGGAGGTGTAGCCTCTATGGAAATCCCGCAGAAACCAGGACAGGAAGCAAAGATAGCTTTTGCAGGGCCTTTAATGAGCCTCGTAATAGGTTTTATCTGCCTGTTCACATACAATTTCGTAATAGCCTCTAACTCTGCGCTTTCTCAAAACCCTATATATCTTATTATCTGGGTCCTTGGATCAATGAACTTAGTGCTTGGGATCTTTAATTTACTGCCTGCTTTTCCTATGGATGGAGGCAGGATACTCCGTTCATTTCTTGCCAGGAAAATGTCTTATGTAAAGGCTACTCATAGTGCAGCTTCCATCGGAAAGTTTATTGCTATTCTCATGGCAATTTATGGAATTTATACAGGTGATATCTGGTTTCCCCTAATTGCTTTCTATATTTATGGCAGCGCATCTAATGAGGATCGATTTTACTCAGAATTAGATAGATCTGTATGATATTTAGTTAGGCGTTAGTAGATTTTGTCTGAATCGTGGGATATGTGTGCTGGGCTAGCTAAAGGTTAGCATATATATACTTTTAAGGCCCAATTTTAAGCTTTATCAAGAGTTTATTAGAAGGTTTTTCGAATTTATTATTTGTTTTGTCTGGCCTTCGCTAAATTTTCGCGGTCCAGTTGCTGTGATGTCCTATATAGCAAGCATCTCCTCGTTTAGCTTCCATTTTGTCCATCTTTTACATATAGATAGCAATGTTTATTTTAGTTCACAGTTGTAAAGAACAAGTAAACATTATATGGAAAGGCAAGTATGGCATTAAGAGAGGAGTTGAAACAACTTAAGAAGAATACAAAACAAGATGCGAGACAACTCTATGAGAAGGCAAAGGAACATCCATTGATATATCTAATTTTTATTTTTACTGTTATTGTTATAATATCGCTATTAATAGTGCTCCCATATTTACAGGTAAATTATCACGGGATAAATAATGCTATAGAAATGGCAACGTTAGAAAACCAGTACCGTGTGACTCTGGCTCAAATAATTGGAGGAGGAGCTGTATTAGTTGGCCTTTATTTTGCTTGGGGAAATCTTATAACTGCTAGGGAAGGCCAGATAACCGATCGTTTTACTCGGGCTGTTGATCAGTTAGGAAGCGAAAAACTAGAGATTAGATTGGGTGGAATATATGCACTTGAAAGAATTGCAAATGAATCTGATAAAGATTGTTTGCCAATTATGAAGATTTTAACAGCCTACATTCGGGCAAATTCAGATGCTAATAAAGAAACATTGAAACTTGGTGAGATTCAGGAAGATATTCAAGCAATTCTTACTATTATTGGAAAACAAAAGTACTCATTTAACTTGGAAGAGTTTACTCCGAATTTGCGTGGTACTAGGCTATGTGGAGCTGATCTTAAAGGAGCCCATCTTGAAAGAGCAAAACTTATGAGAGCCCATCTTGAAGGAGCTCACCTTGAAGGAGCTCGTCTTGAAGAAGCTTACCTTACATCGGAGGCTCGTCTTGAAAAGGCTCACCTTGAAGAAGCCCATCTCGAAAAAGCTCACTTATCATTTGCTTACCTTGAAAGAGCTTATCTTAAGGGCGCTTACCTTGAAGGGGCTAAACTTCAAGGAGCATGCCTTCGGGGAACTAACCTTAACAAAGCTAATCTTAAAGGAGCTAATCTTGAAAACGCTAACCTTACCAAGGCTAATCTTGAAGGAGCTAATCTTGAGGGAGCCGACTTTCATTTTGCTAACCTTAAAGATGCTGATATTCGAGGAGCTCACTTAGAGAAAGCAAAAAATCTAAAAATCGAGCAACTTCTAAAAGTAGCAACTCTTTATGAAGTAGGATTAGACGATGAGCTTTGTAGGTCACTAGAAGAGAAATACCCAAATGAATATCGTTTTCTTAATAGAAACCCTGATATTAGGCCTCACATGGTAGAAGATCAATAGTAGTTCTTTGCATGTGTGAACGATAAAACAGAACACTTCATCTATTGAATTATTGGCGAAGTAGCCATGCACGTCAATTTCATTGACGCATTCACTTTTTATTAGGGAAGCGAATCCTACACAGTCCTTTTGGGAGAACTTATTATGAAAAAGCAGTTATTCAAAATATCCGTTTCTTAAGATTATCTAAGATTAAAAAAGGTTTTTGGGAAAAAGAATCTAGCTATCTGCGAAACTTCAAATGAATTTATATCTGTAGGGAAGTTTTCGCTGTATGTTATTTCTTTATCCGATTTGGACACCTGACTTGGTGTGCAAATACTTAACTAAGCGGCCAAATATCCAGTTAAGTTCTTAGATACTCAGTCCAATTTATTATTTCTCAGTTAGTCCTTTTTGTCGTCGTGCAGTGTTTTGTGATTTCTATTTCTTTAATTTCTACTCGAAAGGTAGCAATCTCCTTATACGAGCTTTATTCCATACCAGTCCGAGAGTTCTGCATCAAGAACCCCTTCATGAACCATCTTCTCGATCTCGTTTTCAACCTGTCCGTAAGTGAACTTATAGTCGTGTGAGATTGCGGAGATGACATCCGGACTATGGCAGAATCTGTTCGGAAACGCCTTATTGAATATTGCTACGTTTTCGAGGATCAAATTCCTTAGTCTTTCCATTTTTTATCACCTCTTTTTATTGTTTTTAGTTTTCTCTTCATTTCGGTTCGATTTCTCTTCTCCCCAACTACTATATTTGCACATCAACTATATAGAGATTGTCCTAATATACTATATAGTCAGAAGATCTTTAGACACTAAACCATATCTATATAGTAAAAGTTGACAGGCCGAAATTTAAAACCTGGATATCTCAGAACTTATAGTCTCAAAAACAAACACTTCAGATCGATGTCATTTAAGAAAGGAGCCATTTCAGAACTTAGATATTTGAAGGTAGTAAACTAAGAGTAATAAAAATCAGGATAAATTTCGAGTAGATTAAAAAGGAAATGCAAGATAGGAGTTCTTTAAGGGCTATCTAATTGCCTGTAAATCCAACTGCCTGTAAATCCAACTGCCTGTAAATCCAATTGCCTGTAAATCTGACTTTTCTAGGACTTACGCGGTTGAACTGAAAAATCAGTATGCTTTAAACCTTCAACTCTCTAAAACATGCATTTGATCGTAATGTCTATTGTGTTTGATTTTGTATCTCAAGTGCGTAAGTCCTATTTTCTATAAAATCCATCCATCTAATGGCATATCCTGCCATTAAGTACTCAATCATGACCTATCAGGCATGCAGCATACTTTCCCTTATCTGTTATGACAATAATATTATTTCTTCCCCTTTTTTCAATACATTCACATTTCGACCCCCTCCCAAAAAATACAACTTAATTTTTTATTCATACAGTTTGATGCTAATTTTGCTCTCAGTTTCACATTAATAACTTAATATTTTCTATATATCGTTATACATGACTAAATTTTTATTTATTTTTCTAAATTTAAACTGGATTTTTTTGAACATTTTGGGATTCAAGTCAACATCATTGATTTTATTGAGCATGTGCCCAAATAGAATCCAATAAGTTTATACAGTTGTTGAAAAAATTACCTTATTTTTGAGAGGGGGTCGAAATGTGAATTTTAAAGATTATTTTTTTCAAATTAAATTATTAAACAGTACTTTTCTTTTTGGGAATTATTTTTTCAAACCTCGAAGCACATTTTGCAGAAAGCCTTTCTTTTCAAAATACTGTTGATGATACTCTTCGGCCATATAGAATTCCGAAACCGGCACAATCTCGGTAACTATGGAGTTTTTGAAAACCCCTGATTTTTCGAGCTTTTCTTTTGAAGCTAACGCCGCAGTTTTTTGCTTCTCGTCATGGTAAAAGATAACTGATCGGTATTGTTTTCCGACATCAGGGCCCTGCCTGTCTTTTGTAGTAGGATCATGGATTTTCCAGAAGACGTCAAGTAAAGTGTCATAAGACACTACTTTCGGGTCGAAAATCACTCGAACTGCTTCAGCATGCCCGGTATCAAGGGAGCAGACCTGTTCATAAGTAGGTCGTTCAAAATGCCCGCCGCTGAAGCCAACCGCAGTTGCAACTACACCTTTAACCTGTCGGAAAGCCTCTTCAATGCCCCAGAAGCAACCTGCAGCAAAGGTTGCTTTTTCCAGGCCGCTTCCAGGATTTTCGAAATAATCAGGATTCAATTCAGCTTTTTGATTTTCTTCCACTCTTTTCCCCCCATGAGAAAATCATTTTTTTCTGTATTTTCCCATCAACTCCCCTTCAGCAATAATATGTCCTATCATTTCATTTTCAAGGTCTTTTCTTCCTGCTCCTGCTTTAAGATCCAGATTCTTGTCCAGAGCATAGACCCGGAAGAAATACCTGTGAGTGCCTGAGGGTGGACATGGTCCTCCGTATCCGATCTTTTTGAAATCGTTTAAACCCTCAACCCCAGGTATACTGTCTTCTTCTATTTTTGCCACAGGCTCTATGTTCCAGACAATCCAGTGTGTGAATGTCTTAGTGGGAGCATCAGGATCGTCTACTATGAGTACTAAACTCTCAGCCTTTTCAGGAATGCCTTCGAATTCCAGAGGCGGATTTATATTTTGCCCATCACAGGTGTACTTTCCTGGGATACTACCGTTAGATGTAAATGCGCTGCTAGAAACCTTTATACTTTGAATGTTCATGCTTTCATCCCCTTTACCGGTTTCGGGAGACTCCTTATTTACAGGTGCCTGGGCTTTCTCATTTTGGACACATCCCGAAATGAAAACCATTGCTGCAAACAAGAATATCAGAACAACTGCACCGGTCTTTCTGTTCATAGATGGCACCAGCTCCTGACAGCAGGAAAACTGCTCAACACTGAAATATTAAAGCTAAATAGATATAACTTTAAGGCTTAAAGCTAAGGCTGGGCTATAATTTATCTCAAAAGACTGGTTCCTGCAGTACAGTTAGAGACCTGGTTTGAAGTGTATCCTCCTTCAGTGCTCAAATTTCAAGCAAGAAATCCGGCAGGTACGAAGCCGGCTCCTCCGCTAACCTCGTCGTAAAGCCTTATATTAAATCTCAGAAGAAAAGCCCTGCAGCCCCCGGACCTGCGGACTGATGCCCTGAGAGAAAAGCAGGTTCAGTCTTCCACATCAAGAGATTGAATAATATCGTGGACTGTAAGTTCTCCTTTAGCTACGCGCTGGACAAGCGGATATATATATGAGCAATCGTCCATTGCAGCCCAGCGTGCTTCTCCTACCCGTCTTACAACTTCATCCAGTATTTCACCACATTTCTTGCAGTATCTTCCTTCACTCTCTGCTCCACAGCTTTCGCATTTCATAAAAATTCCCCTATAATCTATGGGAACGTAGGAAATAAATAAATTATGGTGACATGTGAGCATATTGTACAGTCAGGATAAATCAGAGGCAAAAAAGGGAATCGGAATCCGGACAAAATAAAATTACTTTAGAATTACTTCAAATTACT
>Ga0268359_12502_pt1 | contig 15458 bp, 25 predicted proteins | sample BioMet11_FD_194416 | JGI IMG/M metagenome (GOLD analysis project Ga0268359, IMG submission 194416) | Sewage microbial communities from Oakland, California, United States - Biofuel 11 (PacBio Assembly) | ecosystem: Engineered > Wastewater > Sewage > Unclassified | place: USA: California | collected...
CGCACACCTATGCGGCGATTCTCATGGATATCCAAATGCCAAACCTGAATGGTTACGAGGCAGCCAAGGCTATTCGAAGCAGCAATAAGGAAGATGCTAAAACTATTCCTATTATTGCAGTAACGGCAGATGCTTTTGTCAGCGATGTTTCCAAAGCTTTATCAGCAGGCATGAATGAACATATTGCCAAGCCTATCGATTCTGAAGAGCTTTATAATATTTTAATGAAGTTTTTATCGTAAAGTCTTGCCACAAATACTTAGAGGGGTGTATAATAACCACTGTCTGGGGTTATAGCTCAGTTGGTTAGAGCGCATCGCTCACATCGATGAGGTCTACGGTTCGAACCCGCATAACCCCACCAGTACAAAAAATACGCTCTAAGGCAGACCGTGAAGGCTTACCTTAGAGCGTTTTTGTATAAGAAAACCACGAAAGAGAGGAGCAATAATCATGATTTGGTCCATCCCGGAATATGTAAAGCCCAATTTTAGTAAGGAGCCTTTTAGAAGTGCGCCGGAAGCAAAGCTTTTGTCAGCGCCTAAGGATGGTGTTGCCCCAGATAACTATCATGCCATGTCTATTTTTCCTGAATATTTTAAGATACATGGCAAATGGCTTTTGGCTGAAGAAAGTCGTATGGATTGCGTTGCAGTTTATAGGAATAAACAAATAGAAGTAGTGGAATTTCGTCATATTAAAAAAGGCGACTTGGTAGTAATGGGTCGCAGTGAAGACGGACACGAGGGTATCTTTATTCATGCCGATGGCTTTGGCACTAGCGGTGAACACCATGAAACCTTTGCCTTTAGGCAAGGGCGCTCCAGAGAAACGTCTTACTCCAAAGATTACGATTCCATTTATGCTTTGCTTAAACACGAAAAAAGATATGGTAAAATTGTGTGGGTTATGGGACCAGCTTGTGCTTTTGATGCTAATTCCAGACGTGCCTTTGCCAAATTGATCAGATATGGTTTTGTGGATGGGCTTTTGGCCGGCAATGCTTTGGCTACCCATGACTTGGAAGCTTCTTATTTAAGAACTGCTTTGGGACAGGATGTTTATACCCAAAAGCTGGCACCCTTGGGGCATTACAATCATTTGGATACTATCAATAAAGTACGCCAGTATGGTTCTATCCAAGAATTCATTAAAAAAGAAAGACTGAGAAATGGTATTGTGGTAGCTTGTACAGAATGTAAAGTTCCCATGGTTTTAGTAGGTTCTGTTCGTGATGATGGCCCTTTGCCGGAAGTAGATGCTGATGTTTATGACGGACAGGATGCTATGCGTGATATGCTGCGGGATGCCACAACTGTTATTTGCATGGCTTCTATGCTTCACACCATTGCTACCGGTAATATGTTTCCTTCTTATCGGGTGGTACATGGTGAAGTTCGGCCTACTTACTTCTATTCTGTAGATATTTCTGAGTTTGCAGTGAATAAACTAAAAGACAGAGGTAGCTTGTCTGTTAATACAATTGTAACTAATGTACAAGATTTCATCATGAATGTTAGCAAGAATGTATGCAAATAAAAAGCTTATTTTAAACGATGAAGTGGGCAGGAACTAATGGTTCCTGCCCTTTTCTATTAGATAAAACTTATTAAGGAAAAGAAAGAAGTAATTAAAATTAAGTATAAAAGTATTTTTACTGTGTACAAAAATAAAATAAAGCATAAAAAATGGGGCAGTTAAATAAATTTGGCCCAAATTTTGTAAAAAAATAGTTGACAAAACTGTGAATTCTTTATTATAATAAAACACAGTTAATTCAACTGGGAGTTAGCGATATTTTTTACACTAAAAAAACAGAGAAAAAGGAGAAAAAGATGAACACAAGTAAAAAGGCTATGGCTGCTTTTTGTGCAGCAGTCCTCATGTCAACAATGCTCACCGGTTGCGGTGGCGGTAAAAAAGCGACAGCGCTAAAGGCGGTGCCAAAGATGCCGGTGGCGATATCGTCATTGGTGCACATTTCGAGTTAACAGGTAACGTTGCTAATTATGGTAAATCCACTTACAACGGCGTTCAAATGGCTGTTGATGAAATCAACGCTAAGGGCGGCGTCTTGGGCAGGAAGATTAAACTAGTCCAAGGTGATAATAAATCTGAACCTGCAGAAGCAGGCAATATTGCTACCAAGCTTATTACCAAAGATAAGGCTGTTGTCCTCATAGGACCTGCTACCAGCGGTTGCGTTGCTGCAGCATCTCCTATTGCAACATCTCACAAGGTTCCTATTATGGCACCGGTAGCTACAGCACCGATGATTACCTTAGAAAAAGACGGCAAAGTAAAGCCCTTTATTTTCAGAGCTTGCTTCATCGATCCTTTCCAAGGCAAAGTAATGGCAACCTTTGCTGATAAGTCCTTACATATTAAGAATATTGCTATTTTCTTTGATTCTTCCAGCGATTATTCCAAGGGATTGTCTGATGTATTTGCTCAAACCATGGAAAAAGCCGGTGGTAAGATTGTAGCTAAAGAAGCTTTCTTGGCTAAAGACGTTGATTTCAAATCTGCTTTGACCAAGATTAAAGCAACCAATCCTGAAGCTATTTTCGTACCTGCTTATTACGAAGAAGTTTCCAAGATTATTAAACAAGCTCGTGAAGTTGGCCTGACTTGCCCGATTTTAGGCAGCGATGGTTGGGATTCTCCTAAGCTGGCAGAAATTGCCGGTAAGGAAGCCTTGAACAATACCTATTTCTGCAACGCTTATTCTGCACAGGATAAAGATCCTAACGTACAAAACTTTATCAAGGCTTATAAAGCAAAATTCAACGCAGAGCCTGATAACTTCAGTATCCACGGTTATGATGGCGCTTTAGTAGTTATCGAAGCTATTAAGAGAGCCGGCAGCACTGATGGAACTAAGATTGCCGATGAAATTGCCAAGATGAAAGATTTCCAAGTGGCAACAGGCAAGTTTACTGTTGATAAAGACCATAACCCAGTTAGTGGTGGTATCATCATTGAGCTGAAGAATGGCGTACAGACCTTCAAAGAAAAATTAACTTATAATAGATGAAGGTAAAGTAACAATCCAGTGCCGGATAGGGAACAAAGACTCTGTCCGGCGCTTTTTATTATATAAGGATTGGAACAATTTGAGCCAAATGGGGGGATTTATAATGGAAAGAGGGAGAAAGATTGGCGGTTTGTTGTGCCTTAGTGCTCTTTTGGTAGGGCTACTAGGCGGCTGTGGCAGTAAAAAAAGTGCCGGCGAAGCAACCATTAAGATTGGTGGTAACCTGGAGATGGACAGGTACCGGTGCCAGTTATGGCAAAAGTGCCCAAAATGCTATTAAAATAGCGTTTGAGAAAATCAACAGCAAGGGCGGGGTGTTAGGCAAGAAACTAGAACTGGTAGTTGCCGATAATAAATCAGAAGCGGCTGAAGCTACCAACGCCATGCAAAAATTAATTTCTCAAGATAAAGTAGTAGCTGTTATTGGACCAAACATTTCTTCTGCTGTTATTGCTTCTTCTGCTGTCAACACGGGAGCTAAAGTCTTGGATATTTCCCCCATGGGAACAAATCCCGGTATTACCGTAGGCAAGAATGGTAAAACCAATGCCTATAACTTTAGAGCCTGCTTTATTGATCCTTTCCAGGGTACTGTTATGGCAACCTTTGCTCATGATACATTAAAGGCATCTAAAGTTGCTGTTTTGATTGATAACTCTTCTGATTATTCTAAGGGTCTGGCTCAATTCTTTGAAGAGAATTTTACCAAAGCAGGTGGTACTATCGTAGCAAAGGAATCTTTCTTACAAAAAGATACAGATTTCAAATCTACTTTAACGAAGATTAAAGCTACCAATCCGGACATGATTTACGTGCCTGGTTATTATCAGGAAGTTGGTCTTATTGTTAAGCAAGCCAGAGAAATGGGACTTAATGTTCCTATGGCAGGCGGCGATGGATGGGATAGTACTAAAACTCCTGAAATTGCCGGTAAAGATGCTTTGAATAATACCTATTTTTCCAGCTTGTATTCTCCTGATGATGCTTCCGATTTAAACAAGGAATTTGTGGCCGCTTATGAAAAGGTTTATCAGGAAAAGCCGGATGTGTTCGCAGCCTTGGCATATGACTCAGCTTTGTTAGTAGCAGAAGCCCTAAAAAATGCTAATAGTACTGAACCTGCTAAGATTGCAGAAGCCATGGCTAAGATTAAGGGCCTTAAAGGTGTTTCCGGTTCAGTAACTTTTGATGCTAAACATGACCCGGTTAAGAGTGCTGTAATTATTGAATATAAAGATGGTAAACAAGTATTTAAGAGTAAGGTTGATCCGAAATAAAATGATATAAGGTGGGCTGCCACCCATGACAGCCCACACTATTAGTAAAGCAGGAGGAACTTTTATGGATATGGGATCCTTTGGGCAACAATTTATCCAGCAAATAATCAACGGCGTATCTCTGGGCAGTATTTATGCACTGATTGCTCTTGGTTATACCATGATTTATGGCATTATCAAACTTATTAACTTTGCCCACGGCGATATTTATATGCTGGGGGCGTTCTTTGGCTTTGTAGCTATTAATAAATTGGGCATGGGTTTCGTGCCCGCTATTCTTTTTGCCATGGTGCTGGCAGGTATTGCCGGTATCATTATAGAGCGGATAGCTTATCGGCCTATGCGTAATGCACCACGTATTGCCGCTTTGATTACGGCAATTGGCGTATCATTGTTTTTGGAATATAGCATGATTTTGTTGGTGTCTCCGCAACCAAGAACCTTCCCGGCGGTTTTTGCTCCTAAGGTTTATAGGTTTGGCGGTATAGTTGTTAATAATCAGCAGGTTATTATTTTGGTCAGTGCTTTAGTACTAATGGCAGCATTAACCTACGTAGTAAACAATACCAAAATTGGTAAGGCTATGAGAGCAGTAAGCTTTGATGCTGACGCAGCCAGACTGATGGGTATTAACATAGATAGAGTTATTTCCATGACCTTCGCTTTAGGTTCTGCGTTGGCCGCAGCAGCCGGAGTACTGGTTGGTGTTTATTATAATTCCATTGATCCTTTAATGGGCATGATGCCTGGTATTAAGGCCTTCATTGCTGCCGTAGTTGGCGGCATCGGTATACTGCCGGGAGCTATGATGGGCGGTGTCATCATGGGATTGGTAGAAGCCATGGTTAGTGGTTTCTTCTCATCTACTCTGCGTGATGCAGCAGCATTTCTAATTTTAATTATCATTCTGCTTTACAAACCGGCCGGTTTGTTAGGCAAGAATGTTAAAGAGAAAGTATAGGAGGCAGCCATGAACAAATTACGTAAACAAGATTTAATCGTTCTTGGTCTGTGTGTTGTCTTCTTTGTAGTAATAGAAATTTTGCTGGACCAGGAAATAATTGATCCCTATTGGGAAGCTAATATTATTTTGATGATGATTAATATTATTTTGGCAGTAAGCTTAAACCTGATTAATGGTTATACCGGACAATTCTCCATTGGGCACGCCGGCTTCTTGGCAGTAGGCGCTTATGTAGGAGCAATTTTCACGGTTAAGCTGGAATACCCGTTTGAAGTTGCCTTAATTGCCGGGACTATTGCAGCAGCTTTCTTGGGCTGCCTAATTGGTATTCCTACATTAAGGTTAAACTGGCGACTATTTGGCTATTGCTACTTTAGGCTTAGGCGAAATTATTCGTATTTCCATTTTAAATATCGATTATGTAGGTGGTGCATCAGGTTTTATGGGAATTCCCCGCATCACTAATTTTGCTTGGGCTTTTTGGATAGCGGTACTTATCATGTATATCATCAAGAACTTTAAAAATTCTTCCTATGGCAGAGCTTGCTTGGCAATCAGGGAAAATGAGATTGCAGCAGAAACCATGGGTATTGATACTACTAAATATAAAGTTATGGCTTTCACCATTGGTGCTGCTTTTGCAGGTACTGCCGGTGTACTGTTTTCTCATTATTATTACATTGCCCATCCGGCTTCCTTTACCTTCATGCGTTCCTTTGATATTTTGACTATGGTGGTATTGGGTGGCTTAGGCTCCATGACCGGTGCAGTAACAGGTGCAGTTCTTTTAACTGGCATCAGTGCAGCCTTGGCAGATTATCCGGAATGGCGTATGGTTATCTATTCTATTGCCTTAATTGTCTTGATGTTAAATCGTCCTCAAGGTATTTTTGGCAGCAAGGAGTTAAGCTTACAAATGTTCAGGTTAGGAGGTGGCGCTCATGACGGAACTGCTGAAAGTAAATAATGCTTCTATGATTTTCGGTGGCCTGAGAGCTGTTTCCAACTTCACAATGAAAATTGAGGAAGGGGAATTAATTGGTCTCATTGGTCCCTAACGGGGCCGGCAAGACTACTGCCTTCAATATGTTAACCGGTGTGTATAATCCTACAGAAGGAGAAATACTATTTAACGGCGAAGTTATTAATGGCAAAAAACCTTATCAAGTAACTGCTCTGGGCTATTGCTCGTACCTTTCAGAATATCCGCTTGTTTTCAGAGCTATCTGTTTTGGAAAACGTTAAGATTGCTTTTGATATGCATGTTAATTATTCTCTGGCTGAAGCTGTAGTACGGTTTGGTCGTTATTTTCCTCAGGAGAAAAACGCTGAAGAAAAAGCCCTGGAACTCTTAAAGATTTTTAAGCTGGATCGTTTTAAAGATGAACTGGCTAAGAATTTGCCCTATGGCGAGCAACGTAGACTTGGAAATTGCCAGAGCCTTGGCTACCCAGCCTAAGCTCCTGCTTCTAGATGAACCGGCAGCAGGCATGAATCCTCAGGAAACTCATGAACTAATGGAAATGATTCGTTGGATTAAAAAAGAATTTTCTTTAAGCGTGCTGCTTATTGAGCATGATATGAGTCTGGTTATGGGCGTATGCTGAGCGTAATTTATGTTTTGGAATATGGCCTTTGTATTGCCAGTGGCACACCTGATGAAATTAAGCACAACAAGAGAGTTATTGAAGCATATTTAGGCGAGGAGGTATCATAATGTTAGAAGTAACCAATCTAAATGTATTTTATGGTGCCATCCACGCTGTAAAAGATATCAGCCTGGAAGTAGCAGATGGTGAAATCGTTACCTTAATTGGATCCAATGGTGCCGGCAAATCTACTACCTTGCGTACTATTTCTGGCCTTTTAAAACCTAAAAGTGGTAAAATTATTTATGACGGAACAGATATTACAGGGCACTGCTGCCCATAAGCTAGTAGGCAAAGGCCTGGTACAAGTTCCGGAAGGTCGTCATGTTTTTTTCTAATATGTCTGTTATGGAAAACTTTGGAGCTAGGCGCTTATCTTCGCCAAGATAAGGATGGCATCAAAAAAGACATGGCTGAAGCTTTTGAAAAGTTCCCTCGTTTGCTGGAAAGAAAAGCACAGATTGCCGGAACTCTTTCCGGTGGTGAACAACAAATGCTGGCTATGGCCAGAGCGTTGATGAGCAAGCCGAAATTATTACTTTTGGATGAACCGTCCATGGGATTGGCACCACTACTGGTAAAAGAAATATTCAACATCATTAAGGAAATAAACGCTGCAGGAACCACTGTTCTTTTGGTAGAACAAAATGCTAATATGGCACTGTCCATTGCGGATAAAGCCTATGTTCTGGAAACAGGTAGAATTGTTCATGCCGGAACTGCCTAAAGAATTAGCGGCCAGCGAGGATGTACAGAAAGCTTATTTGGGTGGCTTAAGAGTAAGAAAAAATAAAAAACAAGGAGGAGGAAACAACATGCAAGTTTCTGATATTATGACTCCCAAGGTCATTACCATTAATGAAACACAATCGCTTTTAGAGGTGCGTGAATTAATGGCTAATAACAATTTACGCAGAGTACCTGTGGTTAACGACATCGGCGTTCTGAAGGGCATCATTCACTGATGGTGACTGTTTCCAGAAGCGCACCCTCTGATGCCTAGTACGTCTGTCTAAGTACGAAGCTAACTATTTGATGGGCAAGCTTAAAGTAAAAGACATCATGAAAAAAACTGTTATTACAGTAAAAGCTAATGATGCTATCGAAACTATTGCTTATTTGCTGTACAAAAATAAGATTGGAGCTATTCCTGTTATTGATGAGAATAGTAAGGTCTGCGGGATTGTTTCCGATACAGATGTTTTCAAGGTTTTGGTAGATATTTTAGGTTATGCTCAAAATTCCACCAAGATTACTATTGATGCTACTGATAAAGTAGGCGTTTTGGCAGAATTAGCCGATATTTTCAAAAAAAGAGGTGTCAACATCATTTCTATTGTTACCAGGGAAATGGGCGGTACCACTAGAGAAATTCTTATCCGCGCGGACCTAACCAACTCCATGGACATTATTGAAGAGATTAGAGACGCCGGCTTTAATATTACGGATATCTCTACTTTGAAGGTATAAATAATGAAAGATAAGACGACTTATGCGGTGGGCGACATAGTGCGGATGAAAAAGGCCCATCCCTGTGGCTCTTACGAATGGGAAATAACCCGTGTTGGCATGGATTTCGGCATCAAATGTCGTGGTTGTGGACATTTTGTCATGCTGGAAAGGCCTAAGTTTGAAAAAGCAGTGCGGGAAAGTTTTAGAACACAAAGAAAAATAGACCCTACGGGGTCTATTTTTTGTGCTAAAATACAACACTTTTATAATAATTTATTATTTGTTGTTTGTACATTATAATGCTATAATTTTATACAAAGAAGGAGGCGATGTTATGCCGATGATTAGACCAATTACTGATTTGCGCAATACAACGGAAATCTCAGAACTTTGTCATACAAAAAAAGAACCAATTTTTATTACCAAAAATGGTTATGGAGATTTAGTTGTTATGAGTATAGAAGCCTACGAAGCTTTAATGAATATTGCTCAAACAGACCAAGCTATAAGCAAAGCAGAAAAGCAATATAGAAAAGATGGTAAATTATTAGATGCCAAAGAGGCGTTGTCTTCTTTGAGAAGGAGGCACTTTGGTTAAGAAATACGTTGTCAAACTCTATGCCGGTGCCTATCGTGATATTGATGCTATTTACGAATATATAGCAAAGGCACTCATGGAACCAAAGGTAGCCCTAGATTTAGTTAGAACATTAGAAAACGCAATATTAAGTTTGGAAGAGTTGCCAGAACGTGGTGCATTTAGGCGGGTTGGCCGATTTGCCAATAAAAAATATCGACAGTTATTTATAGAAAACTATACAATTATTTACCGTGTTTACAAAACGATATCCGAAGTGCATATAGTTACGGTGAGATATGCGCCACGCCAGTTTTTAAAGTAAAAAATAGACCCATAGGGTCTATTTTTTTGAGTAATTATTTGCAGAAGTTTATGAAAGCAGTGATTATGATAGGATTGCAAATGTTAATGAAGACAACAGTAATTACAGGTAAAACGAACCAAGCATTAGGAGCAGGACCATTGGCTTCAATTACTGCTGCCATGTTAGCAATAGCGTTAGGGGTTTGGCCTAAACCAACACCACAGTGTCCTGCAGCCATTACAGCTGCGTCGTAATCGCTTCCCATGCTTCTAAAGGTTACGAAGTAAGCCCAGATCATCATTACAACTGTTTGAATGAGAAGAATGGCAATCATTGGACCGGCCAAAGAAACCAATTTAGCAATATTTAAACTCATCAAAGCTAAAGACAAAAAAAGGTTTAAAGATACGCTGCTAATTAAATCCACTTCTTTCATATTCAGATGCCATTTTGAGAATCCATAACATTTCTGAATAACATACCGGCAAACAAACAACCAACATAATAAGGAATAGTTAAACCAGTAAGAGCTTTAAGTGCAAGATAAATATAAGACCCAAAGGCAGTAGCTCCTAAAACCAGCAATACACTCATAAAGAAATGTTTGTCAGATAAAGTGTCTTGAATTTTTAGAGCATCTTCACCTTCTGTTTTACCGCTACTCTTTAAGTTATATCTAGCAATTAATTTCTGAGCAACAGGACCGCCAACCAAAGAACCCATTAACAAACCGAAAGTTGCGGCTGCTACGCCAACCGTAGTACCACCATCAGCACCAAGCTTTTCCAATATGGGTCCGAAAGCTGCACCAGAACCAACACCACCAGACATGGAAATGGAACCCATTGCAATGCCCAAAAGCTTATTAATACCAAACATATCAGCAAAGAAAACGCCAACAACATTTTGAACAGCACAGAAGGCAACAGCACCAACAGCAAGAATAGCACCTTGTTTACCACTCTTTTTTATGATGGTAATACTACAAGTAAAACCGGTTGCACAAAAGAAAACATTCATAAAGAAATCTTGTAAAGTATTAGTCAGAGTCACTTTAAAAGTCCCTGTTTGTACGCCGATGAAAATCAATATGCTAAAAATCAATCCACCAATAACAGGAGATGGAATAAAATATTTTTTCAAAATGGGAATATGATTGCGAATCCACATGCCTAAAACAAAGACTAAAACTGCTAAGCCCATTGTTTGGGATAAATCAAATTTAAAAGTCATATTTTCTTTTCTCCTTTAACTTGTTTTATTCTTCTTTACAGCCTAAACGATCAAAAACTTTTTGATAATCGTAAATATCAAAGAGACTTTCACCTGCTTGTAAACGTTCCATTACCTTTGCTTCTTTCTCTTCTCTAGCTACGGATTTTTCAATAGCTTCTTTAATCCGATCATGAGGGATTACCACAACACCATCGGCATCGCCTAAAACATAATCACCAGGATAAACGGTTATGCCGCCAATGGAAATAGGGTGATTGATAGTTCCCAAAGTTGCTTTGGAAGTACCTCTTACGGAGAGACCTGCAGAAAAAACGGGAAAGCCACGACGAATAACAGCTTCAGAATCACGGACAGAGCAATTTACTACCAAACCTGCTACACCATGAGTTAAAGCATCTACGGCAAGGACTTCACCAAAAGGACCTTCATTTACACAGGATCCCATATCAGCAATTATTACATCGCCTCTTTTTGCCATGCTGATAGCTTTAATTAGCATAATGTTATCTCGTTCAAAACACTTAACAGTAATAGCACGACCACATATTTTCATATCTCTAATTAATGGTTTGATGGAACTATCTAAAGCTCCAATTTGACCAAGAGCTTCGTGGACCGTGGCAACAGAACATTGTGACAGTTGTTTTACTAATTCCTCATTAGCAGCAGGAATGTTTTTCAAAATATTTATCATTTTCTGACAATTCCTTTCGTAAGATGTCATGCGCGCATTTGATAATTGCATTGTAATATGGCAAATAATATTTGTAAAACCAATTAAATTAGTATAAAATATTGATGAAATCGATATTTTCTTAAAAAAGATATTTTTCGGGGAGAGACAATGAATTTTGAAGAAGTTAATACCTTTCTTACCATTCTTGAATATGGGAATTTGACTACGGCGGCAGAAAAGCTTTTTATTACTCAGGGAACAGCAAGTCATAGAATACAACTGCTGGAGCAGGAATTAGGATTTCCTTTGCTTTTAAGACACAAAGGACATAGGCAAGTGGAATTAACTCCTATGGGGCAATCCTTTGTAACTGTGGCCGAACAATGGGTACAGTTATGGAAAACAACAGCACAAATTAAGAATACACAGGGAACCACCACGATAGTTATTGGTAGTGTAGATGCTGTAAATAACTATACTTTCTTACGCCTTTATCAAGATCATATGGATAAGCATCCAGAAATTAGATTAAGTATAAATACTTTCCACTCTAAAGAAATACATGAACTTTTAGAAAACAGAAGTTTGGATATAGGTTATGTGTTTAGTGAATTAAGCTATCCGGATATTATATCAAAGCCTATTTACCGGGAAAAGATGTATCTATTATGCCGGGATAACAGTCCCTATCATAATAATTTATCAAATGTTGAGCTGAATAAAGAAGATGAGGTATATTTGCGATGGGGACAAGATTTTGAATTATGGCACAATAGATACTGGTCTATGCGCGTACAACCAACCGTGACTATTAACACTGGTAATATGCAGCTGCATTATTTAAGAAATCCAAAGAATTGGACCATAGCGCCTATGAGTGTTATCCAAATACTATTAAGCAACAGAAAAGGATATGCTTACTACACACTAGAGGCACCGCCACCACCACGTATTTGCTATCAGCTTACGCTGAGATATCCGCAACCGGCTAAGAGGAAAGCTATAGAACTATTTACAGATTCTGTAGAAAAATTTATAGCAACTGATAGTAGTATTTGCCACTTTGAGAAATGGATGCTTGAGGAACAGGTATAAAAAGGTAGTTCGCTTTGATAATAATTGCATCTTTCTTCAAGCTTGTTATATAAGCAAAAATTAGTTAGTTTGTACATTTTACACTTCTTTTACAATTACCATATAGTTTTGTTGAATATACTTGTTATAGTAAGGTCAGGTAAGATAAACCACAAGAAAATTTTAGGAGGAATTAATATGAAAAAAAGTCTAGCAGTAATTTTGGGTAGTTTGTTTATTATGGCAATGTCCACTTCTTTGGTAGCAGCAGCAGAGCAAGGTACCAATACCAACACTAATAATGCTCCTATTTGCCGTTACGCAACAGCAGATGGCAATGGTAACTACTGTGGTGGCGGTCATGGTCGTCATCGTGGTCAAGGTCAAGGAGCTTATTGCAATGGCTGCTATTATGGTAATGGCAACAATGCTAACAATAACAACGCCAGCAAATAAATAGTTATACTGACTAAGCGGTTATTCTTTGGGATAACCGCTTTTTTATAAAGCTGTTTTCATTTTACCGAAGGGCAATTATAATATAAGCAACAAGATTTTTAGGAGGTTTTAAAGTGGCTTACTCTATCTTGCTAGTAGACGACGATGAGAAAATTCGCAATATGCTGGCCATGTTTTTTAAAAAAGAAAACTTCACAGTGACCGAAGCAACTAATGGTATGGAAGCTATACGCCTGGTAGAGCAGGTTAAACCTCAAATGGTTATTTTAGATATTATGATGCCGGTGGTGGATGGCATAGAAACCTGCAAGCAAATTCGTAAATTTTCTAATGTACCCATCATCATGCTTACAGCTAAACAGAGGATGAGGATAGAATACTGGGGTTAGAAATCGGTGCCGATGATTATGTAACCAAGCCATTTAGTCCTCTGGAGGTTGTGGCTAGGGTCAAGGCTGTTTTGCGTCGGGTACCGGATGCAGATTTTTCTAAAGCAGAAGGGTTAAGCTTGGACGGGCTTACCGTTGATTTTGCGGGACACAAGATGGTGGTGGCAGGACAGGAAAAGAAGCTTACCACTAAGGAAACAGAATTGCTGTGGCTCTTGGCCAAGCATCCCGGACAAACCTTCTCCAGAGAGAACTTACTGGAAAAGGTTTGGGGTTATGAATATGGCGGCGAGACCAGAACAGTGGACAATCATATTAAGAGCTTGCGCCAAAAACTAGAGTGTAACTATACTAGGCCCTGGGACATTGTAACGGTGTGGGGTGTAGGTTATCGTTTTGAGGTGAAAAAATGAAATATTCCTTACGATGGAAATTGTTGGGCAGCTTTATGTTACTTATTGCCATCCTCTTGGGAAGCGTTTTGTTCGGCATTTCTGTTGTGGTAAAAGATCATACTCGTTTGGCCAGACAAGCTGAACTGGAAACAAAGGGCTTAAAACTGGCTAATACTATGAAAGCAATTTATGCCGACAAGGGTAAATTTGTTGATTTAGACGATATATTAGACGACGCAGATAGTTATCTGGGAGCAAGAGTCTGGTTAGTAGATGCACAGTGCCATATCGTTAATGTTTCTCAAACTAACGTGGGGCCGGGGCAGGGTCGTGGTATGGGCATGATGCGTGGTCAAAATGCCGGCATGGGTATGATGCGTGGCATGAATCATAATCAGCAACATGATGCCATGCATACTGATGGCATAGAGCAAAACCAGATGCAAAGTTGTTTGCCGGACATTCAGGATGTAGTGGACAAAGCACTCAAGCAAGGCGAAAGCAGTGCCAAATTATATAGTAGTCGTTATTATGGGCAACAGATGCTAGTGGTGGCTACGCCTATTATTCTGGATAATGGGCAAAAAATTGGTACAGTTTTGCTACAGGAGCCCTATAGCAGCATTGAAACTTATATGAAGGATGTTTATTATTATCTGTTGGTGGCTGGTATAATTGCTATGCTGGTAGCGCTGGTATTGGCATATTGGTTGACTCAGCATATTGTGCATCCGTTAACGGCAATGGAAAAAGCCGCTACGGAAATGGCGCAAGGTGAATATGGACAACACTTGCCGGTAGAAAGCCAGGATGAAATTGGTCGCTTAAGTAAAGCACTAAATTCATTAGCTGTTGATTTGCAAAATTACATCAATAATATTGAAGGACAAGAAAAACTACGGCGGGATTTTGTGGCCAATGTTTCTCATGAACTGCGCACTCCCCTAACTATTTTGCGTGGTTATGACGAAGCGCTTCTGACGGGAGTGGCTGACACGCCGGAAGAAAGACATGAGTATTGCGTGCTCATGCAGGAAGAAATAATGCGCCTGGAAAGATTAATTGCTGATCTTCTGGATTTAAGCAGATTGCAAGGTAGTGGAGCAGGGAAGGCTCTCATGGAAAAAGAAAAATTGTCTTTGGAGGATTTGGCGGCAGGGCTTTTGCACAAGATGCAACAACCTGCTCTTAAGAAAAACATTAACTTAAGCTTGCAGAAACAAATGCCTTCACCTGTTATTTGGGGTAATGGCGATCGGATTATGCAGATGTTGTTAATCTTTGTGGACAATGCTATCAAATATACACAGGTAGGCGGTCAGGTAACCGTTACCACTCTTCAGGAAGGCAACCGGGCCAAAGTAATCATCGCTGATAATGGCCAGGGTATTGCTAAGGAGGACTTGCCCTATGTTTGGGAGCGATTCTATAAAGCAGAAAAATCTCACTCCCGGACGGATAAGGGAACAGGCTTAGGCCTTTCTATTGCAAAAGAAATTTTGACTTTGCACAACGGACAAGCTGAAATTACCAGTGAGGTAGGCAAAGGTACTACTATAACAGTAAGCTTTGAGCAATATATTCCTCAAAAACAAGAAAAATAGACCCAGCTGGGTCTATTTTTTAATTAGGTGGTTTTATGGTATAATAGCTTATTATAAAGATATTTTGAATTGAAGGAGCGATGTTCATGAGTTCAACTAATTTGGAGATGGGTATTGTTGGTTTGCCCAATGTAGGCAAAAGCACTTTGTTTAATGCTATTACCAAGGCAGGAGCGGAAGCAGCCAATTATCCTTTCTGTACCATAGAGCCAAACGTAGGTGTAGTAGATGTTCCGGATGCACGTTTGGAAGTTCTTAGCAAAAATGTTTGATTCCAAAAGAATAGTGCCTGCCGGTATGCGCTTTGTTGATATTGCCGGTTTGGTGAAGGGCGCTTCTAAAGGCGAGGGCTTGGGCAATAA
>Ga0268359_12546_pt1 | contig 15388 bp, 15 predicted proteins | sample BioMet11_FD_194416 | JGI IMG/M metagenome (GOLD analysis project Ga0268359, IMG submission 194416) | Sewage microbial communities from Oakland, California, United States - Biofuel 11 (PacBio Assembly) | ecosystem: Engineered > Wastewater > Sewage > Unclassified | place: USA: California | collected...
CGGCATCATGACCATAGCCATAGCCGTCATCAGCAGCCTTTTCATGGCACAATCGATGCTGTATGAGGCCAAAGACAATGAGTTTCTGTTGTCTCTCCCCATTTCCCCTACGGCGATTCTCTTCTCGCGCATGTTTGGCCTCTATGTCCAGAACTTCCTGTTTGGAGGCATTGCCTGGTTGGCGACCGTTGTTTCGTACGGCAGATGCGTGACGATCGGTGCCTTGTCTCTGGTGTTCTGCGTGTCATTGCTCTTCCTGCTGCCGCTTCTGTCTCTGGCGTTGACCTGCATCCTTGCGTGGGCGGTGGCTTCCTTGACCTCTCGCATGCGGAGCAAGACCCTGTTCACGATGATTCTCTCGCTGGGTTTCCTGGGAGCCTATTTCTATCTCTTTTCACAGGCCGACCAGCTGCTGCAACAGATTATCCTTGCCAGTGCAGTCCATAGGTGCTAGCGTTCGTACGGCTTTCTATCCTCTCTACCAAATGGGTCTGGCATGCCGAGGGAGACCCTCTGGCCTTTCTGATATTTGCGGTTATCGTGCTCGGCCTTTTTGCGGTCGTCTATGTCGCCCTGTCCCGTAGCTTCATCCGCATCGTCACGACGAAGAAAGCTGCGGCAAAAGTGCACTATCGTGAGGAAGCCCTTCGCGTTCAGTCGGTGGGCCGTGCCTTGCTTGGAAAAGAGCTTCGCCGCTTCACGAGCAGTGCCGTGTATATGCTTAACTGCGGTTTGGGGGCACTGATTCTGGTTGGTGGTTCCATTTTTCTTGCGGTTGAGGTGGTTGGGGGAACTTCTCCATTTTCTATCGTGGAACAAGTGCCGGATATGATGAGATATCTGCCTCTTGTTGCCTGCGCCATAATCTGTGCCATCATTGCCGTCGATGTAGTGAGTGCGCCTTCTATTTCTTTAGAGGGGAACAACCTGTGGGTTCTGCAGTCACTGCCGGTTAACGGCAAACAAGTTCTGTTGGCAAAGCTGAAGCTTCATCTGTTGGTGAATATTCCGGCAGCGGTATTTGCTGCTGTTGTTCTGGACGTTCTGCTTATGCCTAACATTTTTATGGCAGCTCTCATGGTGCTGGTTCCCTGCGTATATGCTGTGCTCTGTGGGGAGCTTGGGCTGCTGCTCAACTTAAGGCTACCGAACTTGGACTGGACAAGCGAAGCCGTCGCGGTGAAACAAAGCGCGAGCGTACTGGCGGCGGTTTTTTCGGACTTCGGTGTCGTAGCCCTTTTGGTGTTCTCTTCTCTATCTCTTCTGGTTTGATCTCCGGAGAGTGCTTCCTCTTTATGACGATGTCAGCCTTACTTGTGATATCTGCCGTCCTTTGGCGAGTACTCATGCAGTGGGGTGTACATACGCTGGAGTACCTGGGCTAGACGTGTTTCGGTGGTCTTGCGAGTTTGGCAATGGAGGCGTTCTCGTATTTTCTGACCCAGACTCGCAACGATTCAGAAGTAGCTCCAAGGTTCTTTGCCGTCTTCGCGATGCCGGCATCACTCGATCCATAGGTGATAACCGCCTCACACCTGAGCACCTCGGTATATCTTGCCGTCGCCTCCTTTCTAAGCAGGCATGCCCTGCTCTAGTTCTAGGCGCCAACAAGGCTGGGAGAATCCACTTCTCCTCTCCCCACACGCAACTCGGCATGAGGTCGCCGGCCTTGGACAGGCAGATATGGGCTTCTTCGCTGCGATTATCGAACTCGACAGAAGAGGACAGGCTTCGAGAAACTTCCTGGGGAGCTGCCACCGGATGGCAGTTCCCCAGATTCTGACCGATGACCGCGAGAGAGGGCCTATCGCTTCTTGTCCGCCCTTGACGATCTCTTGATGGCTTTGAACTTCTGCTCCTTGCACCTGAGGTACTCGCCTCTGTCCTCCGCGTACTCAGCCTCTACCTTCAGCTTGCGATATGACATCCAGCGCTCCGGCGAAAGATCACCACGTTCGATGGCCTCCTGAACCGCACACCCCGGCTCCGAGGTGTGGGTGCAGTCCGCGAAGCGGCATGCACCAAAGTAGGACTCCACGTCAGCAAAGCTCCTGTCGAGTCCCTCGGAGTCGTGCCACATGCCCAGCTCGCGCATACCTGGCGTATCGATGACGATGCCACCGTTGGGAAGGAGAACCAGCTCCCTGCGCACGGTAGTATGACGGCCCCGGCCATCGTCGCGGACCCCACCGGTAGCAAGGCAGTCAGCCCCGACCAGGCGGTTGACCAGCGTCGACTTGCCTACTCCGGAAGAGCCGACCAGCGCCGCCGTGCGACCTTGGTCCGATACGCTCCAATACCTCGCGGTATCCGTCTTCCCTCGTGGAGTCCGTCACCAGGACGTCCACGCCTGGCGCCACCTCAGCAGCAGCGCGGAGTCTGTCTGCCACGTCATTACACAGGTCCGCTTTGGTGAGTACGACGGACCGGAAGGGCACCGCTCTCCCAGGCAAGCGAAAGGTATCGCTCCAACCTGCGCAGATTGAAGTCGCCGCTCAGTGACATGCAAAGGAACGCTATGTCGACATTGGCGGCAACCACCTGCTCATCGCTGGTTCCACCAGCTGCCTTGCGGATGAACGCGCTCCTTCTCCCCAGCACCCGGCGGATTGCCGCATTGCCCATCCTCCCATCGGGACGATCCAGCAAGACGAAGTCGCCTACGGCTGGAAAATCTGACGGTGAGGTCGCCTCGAAGCGCAGTCTCCCGGAGACCTCCGCAAGAAGTTCTCCTCCTTCGCAGGCAATCCGGTAAAGCCCCTTGTCCTGCGTGAGGACCCTTCCCGCATAGAACTCTGGGTACAGGCTGGCCTCGGTGGAGAACCGCCCATCAAAACCGTAGCGTGTCAGGTCAGTCCTGCCCACACGATCATGTGAGTATTCCATCTGAATTTCCTCCTAAAGGTTGCCGAAAACCCTATGGGAGGCGTTGCAGAGACTACTGCTCGCAAACCTCCCGGCCTGCGACAATCTCCGACTGGCATCTACGACTCAACAAACAAACCCCCTTCAGATGGACGAGGCACGCTCGTATACACCAGAACGACCCACGTGCGAGCAGGGACGCATGGTGTCCGAGAGGCATTCTAGCATCTTGCATGGTTCCACACATCATGGTCTCAGCACCCGTAGTCCAACCGCACCAGCTTTTTGCCGTTGGGCAGCAGCCGCTCCTCCTTTGCGTCGGGCATATAGCCTATGTCGGTCATCGTGCAGGACAGCGCATCCTCGTCTATCTGGTGGTGAACGCTGTCAAGTCGGTCGAACACGTGCTGGTAGGGAGAGCCAGACACGAAGCCAGCATCGGTATTGACCTGTATGATCGCGGACACGTAGCTCGGTCCGACAGCCTTCACCACCCTTGCGAAGCACTCGCACCCGATATACTCGACGAGGAGGTCGGCGACGACCAGGTCGGCATGTGGTAGCGTGATTCCCTCGTCCGTCAGGTCGGCGTGCAGGCACTTCAGGACATCGCCGAGGCACGCATACCTGTGAGCACACTCAGCCAGATATTCCTCGTTGACGTCAACGCCGTACACCCTCTCGATCCGTCGCGGGTCGATGTGCTCCAATCCGTTTCCGCCGGCCACACCGAGCACCATGACCGTTTTGACCGGATGGCGGCATACCTGCCCCTTCATCATCTCGTTCAGGCACTGCTCCTGCATGACCGTCTGCGAGCTCATATGGCCCTCGTAGTCGGATAGCTCGATGTCTTCCCATGGGTTTCTCATTTTTGTCAGCCAATCTTGACACAGCGTCTCGTGCACCTAACTATACGTTCCCGGCGTGCCTTGTGGCAGCGCACCGGGAAGGGCGAACGAATTATGTCGAGGCAAGGGGCCCTACTTGACAGAACCATAGGAACACCTCACATGAGTAGTAGCTCTCGGACTCTCGACCACGGGGGTCGCCGGCGAAGCCGGCATCATGCACGCCGAGGGCATCCACCTCCTCTTCGTCCTTTAGGATAGGCGCCAGGTCCAGGTAGAGGCTGCTGGGTACTCGCACGCGGAGACGGACGACCTGTTCGCCACGTGCGATGACGCGTGCCTTCAAGGTGAACGACGTCGACACCGCGAGCATGGTTTCTAGAAGGCTTGGCACCTACATCGCATGCATCGAGGGGTCAAACGCCACGAGGGGGCATGCCGGTGGCACGACCGGCGAAAACGTCTCGGCCACGGGACGCAAGCTCATAAGCCCCGCCGGGCTCACCCGATGGGCGACCGACACGGGTCTCCTCCTGTCACGGGCAGAGGTGCCTACGCCATCCCCTGTCCCGACCTCTCGGAACGCTTCGAAGAGGGGATGCTCGACACGGGGATGAAGGAGGAGAACCTCGCGATAAGGAGAAAGGTCGCATCCGCGCGCAAGCCGAAGAACGCCATGGCACCTCTCGTCTGGGACGGCGGCGACGCGGGAGATGGGCGACAGGACAAGGGCCATATGGACATGACGGAAGGGATTCGTCCTACTGGAATGAGGACCGACAAGATCGTCAAGGGCGCTGCCGAACGGCTGGATGCATTCGCATCCTACCTAGAATGACGGCGCGCATATGTTCGAATCCCCTTCTCGACGACGTCGACGTGCTTGCTCTCGCATGGCCCTGGAACACGCCAGGCTACCTGCACCTCAACCAGTGGGCAGAATTGCCTGCCAGCCCATTCCCGTGTACGCTCCCCTTATCCTGCCTGCTGCTGTTATGTCCAGCTGTATCCGGGGGAAGTTATCTTGTTCGACCACGTCATATTGCAGAAGACTTCAACCATGGCCCGCGAAGGGTACCGGCGTTGAACATCCGTTCCGCATCTATTGCATCTGACTCGAAAACATTGGCAGTATCTTTATTGACAAGCGCAAATGCGGGAGAGTTCTCGAACATGGAGCTGGCCGTCTTGAGAGAAGAGATATCCCAGCCAAGCATGTCGACAGCCTTGAGGAGGCCGCAGCCAAAAAACGTCCCATGCATGGACGTAACATGAGATGTGTCGATACGACCGATATCCATCAAATATCGCACTGATGTGCAGCCTCGAAACATGCATTCCATGCTGGTTGCATGTGAGAAGTCAAGCTTTCTCAAATCAAATTCTGCACAGTTTTCGAGACCATCAAAGAGATAAGCACAGTTCTTTGGAGCATAGTTGTTCACCACAACAACCTTACCAATGAGTTGCCTGTAGTCATACTCTTCGTTTGAGGCAGGATCGCGTCCCAATTCGATCTTCTCTGGGTTTCTGTACCAAGGCTGTGCACTAAACTCTGGATAGCCCTCCCCAGAGAGAGGGCCAGAGGCTATGATTTTCCATCCGCCATCTGTCGTTGTCTTCTTGGTCCAACGCTGTAGGAAGAGCTTATAGGGTGCCTTGTGACCGTCCCAAGCAGGCTCGTTGCTGACATCCACTTTTCCACCTTCGAGCTCATCATCAATGATGACCCACCTGTTTGCAACGCCACCATTCCCGTTGTCGATGCCCGTAAGCTCCCAGAAAGCAAACTCGTCAATCACCTTGACTCCGAAGGCGCGGGCATCAGAGATATAGGCGGGTATTGCCTCCCCCGTCTCACCACTCTTCTCGTCCATAGACTGCTTTGTAGTGTTGCCTATGACGAGAATGTTGGTCGATTGATTCACGGTGTTACGCCCAATACCGCCACAAAGGCGAACTATGTTCAGGCCCTCTGATTGATCCATAGTATCAAGGCCCTTTGCAATCGCAACGGTGAGGCCCATGAGCTCGGTTCCCGATACGTTAAATGAGTTCAGCATTTAGTACCTCTTTGATGTTTCGTATGCTCGCGCAGGTTTACGCTACTGAAAGGATTTTCCCATATCTATGATGACAGATATATCCATTTACACCGATGATTAGTAAAACTGTTGCGCATGTTACTAGTGCTCGTTCCATGCAAGAAACTCTGCTTCCGTCAACGGAAGAGAGGAGCCTTCCGCGAGAACACCTTGTCGTTTAAGGGAGGATGTGAGATTTGAAATCTTTCCCTCCCCCATACCCTTAATGGACGCTAGGTCCTCTGCACTCATTCCTACAAGCCGCCTGACAGAGTCGATACCTTGCCTTTCGAGAACGTTGCGACCGCAACTGGCGGAAAGATGGATCTCGGCAAACGAGCCATCTAGCGAGTGACCGGGGCTGTCTTGCGTAACCCCAGCCAAAGCAGTCATTCCCGCTGAAGGTAGTTCTCTCTTTACATCGTCGCACTTACTTTCGTCTCGTTCGGAACATGCCTTGCTTTCGGCATCGGCTCCCGAAAACGGCCGGCAATAGTTGCCATCGAGGAAGGCAAGCACGTCAGAGGAGGTCTGAAGAAAGTCATCGGACACCTCGTACGCGAGGTACATCCCCTCGACGTTCGTAAGCCTCGAGAGGGCTGTATACAGCTGTCCGTTCTCCCAACATTTCGGATAGATGGTCGCGGAGCAAAATGTCTGCCCCTGGGCCTTATGAATCGTGATGGCCCAAGCCAGTTTAAGCGGAATCTGCCGGAAGGTCCCAATCGTCTGGCCTCTCGTCCTGCCGTTCTCGAGAACGGGCTTCGTGACTTCCCATGTGTGCTCGCCGACAAACGATCGCCCCGAGTCATCAAAATCCACGACGACCCCATCCTTCTTGCAGTCGACGACAGTCCCCAGAGTCCCGTTCATGTACGTCGACTCGGACTGGTTCACGAGGGCCATGACCCTGGCCCCGACCTTCAGTGTCAGGGCTTGCGATGTCTGCATGTCCTGTTCGACGACCTCACCGTCCACTGATGCGTGATACGTGGCCGGGTTGCTCTCAAGCAACGCCAAGTGCCGGCTGTTCACTTGACCGGCCTGGGAGTTCGTCCCACAGAGGGTGATCGCTTTCTCGGCTGGGAGCTTCGCGGCATGTCGCTTTATCCACTTGACACCTTTGATGTCACCAACACGACATGCATTGAGCGCCGCCACGAAATCGGCGTCGCGCTGCCGCACCGCCTCCGTCAGCTCGATTTTTTCGAAGCCCCACGAATCCCACTCGGTGCCCATAAAGGGATATGCACCGCGAACGTCAAACCCATATCTTGCATCGAGGATGGGCTTCTCTTCCTTCCGCACGACAGGCGGGAGCTGGCAGAAATCGCCCACCACCACAAGCTGGCACCGTGGCTTTCCCTCCTCTTTCCGACATGCAACGACCTTGTCGAGCACCTTTGACAGGTAATCGAACAAGTCCATCCTGCACATCGAAATCTCGTCAACGATCATGAGGTCGCACTTCGGGAGAGGGGAGCCATCCGGGATGTAGGGGATCGGGTTCTGCAGTATCTTGTTCGGCCCAATCCCCAACACCCGGTGAATCGTGGAGCCACCCACGTTGAGCGCCGCGATTCCCGTCGGCGCACATACGATGACGTTCTTGTCTGCCCTTTGGGCCCACTCGATGATTTTTCCGAGCACGTAGGACTTTCCAGTACCTCCAAGGCCGGTCAGATAGACGTTGTGACCCTGTTTAACGAGATCGAATACTCGCTGCTGCCCATCCGTAAGCCCCTCGAAGCCCCTGTCTACGACCTTGGCCGAGCTCCACTGCTGCTCAAATCGCTCGGATTTCTTCTCCACGACCTCGGCAGCATCTGGGCTACGTTCCTCGACGGCCCTCACGAATGCGTCTTCCGAGATGATCTTCACGTCTGACTTACCCGTCAGTCGCAGCTCGAGAGCTTTCATGATTTTCGTGCCGAAGGTGCCGAAGGCCCATGCCGAGCTTCCTTCACCCCCGACGACAACATAGTCCGTCTTCTTCGAGACGCCACTCTTGACAAGACCGCCTGCGGCCCGGGTCATCTCCTTCGCAGTGTCTTTGCCGCCCTCAACCACGAAATCTCCTGTGAAGACGAACGACGAGCCTGCGATCTCTTCGGGGACCTCATCGGAAATGGGGTCGTTCAGGGTGTCGGAAAGGCTTTTGAGGAGCACTCTCTCCTTGGGATCGATCTGCCCATCCGCGACTATGTCTTCCAGCAGGTTTTTGGCGGAAGCCACAAAGACGTCATCCACGTCGCAGTGCTCATCCTCGATTAGCCGCAGAAGTTCTCGAGCCTTAGCGACATCCTGTGATTCAGAAGAGCCGAGGTCCGCAACCCTCTCGACGAGCATCTTGGTCTTCTTGGTCGCCTCGCTGACCTGTCCATACTCGTAGCCGGCCATATCAATCCCCTTTGAGACAATCGACGCTTATGGCCCTTCACTAGCAAGCGTGAACAGACTCTAGCATGAATCAATGGATGACACGAGAAGTCCCAGGGCCAAATTTCGTGCTGACAAAACAGACCAAAAAATGAAGCCCTCCCGTATCAAACAAGAGAATACTTGCAAGCTGCTTCATATCGTCGGCGATAGCGCCAGATTCAAAAGATCGAGGATGGACACCCGAGGTGACCGACCAATCACCTCGACCACCTCACGCAAAGAAAGCCCATGACGCCCCCTTTCCCTTTCACTCCGCTTTGCGACGCCATGCTCGAAACTATCCGATCGAGCTGGGGGATACTTGCCACATTTGCGGTAGCAGACGCAGCATCTCTCTACGAGGAACTCATGGCATACAAGTGCCTCTATTCCAGAGAAGGGACATCTCGGAGGAAGGTATCGCGCATCCTCTCCGGGCACGACGACTGGTCTCGACACGTACTCGGGGTTCATCGAGCCCGACGGGCACGACGCCGTTCGCAGCTACATCCAGTCCCGCCTTGGCGGCTTTTTCATCCTCGTGGATGGGGCACCGCAGTTCCCCAGTGGCCTGATGGCGTAGAAGAGCCCCATCTTCTACTACCGCGGCGACATCTCACTCGCTGAGCTCCCTTGCGTGTCCGTCATCGGCACCCGGCATCCCAGCGAACGCGAATCTGTCGCCGCCCGTAGGATCGCGGGAACGCTTGCGGAGGGAATCGACACGCACACCATAACCGAGGCGCACGCATGTAGCGGACACGTCATCGGGATCACCGGAACACCCATCGGACCGTCTGTCCCCGTCAATGTCGACACAGGTAACTAAATGGCACGTTTATGGGCATGTCGCTGGGACGATTGGTGAAATTAGTAGCATGTTTGTCCCATAACCTAGAATTCACCCACACGAATCCCCAAAGAGCCTATATTGTCGTGACACCGCGTGGTACTGCCTGATGCATTTGTCCAAATTATGCCCAGAAACAGTCAGACAGGCCAACTCGGTAAGAAAGTAGGTCACCAGACTTAGCCTCTGAACTGCGTGTCTTTGGTCGCAGGAGCAGAATCTTAACCTGTGACCTTCGATTTATGAGCCACGGGAGCACAAGGACGGGAGCCCTCTATCCTCTACTGGAATATCGTGAACAGAGGGCTCCTCTCGCCCGCTTGCCACCCACAAGGGACGAGGCCGTAGGCACATAGCCTTCGACCTCGTCTTTTGTAATGGGCGTTGCAAGATTCAAACGTGCGACGCATTCCGTGTCAGAGGGTCTGCATCCTAAGCCTCTTGCATGCGAGCACGGCCGAGGGCAAGCGCCACCGCAATGAGCACCAAGGCAAACAGGAGCGTGACGCCGATGTCGGCCATCAGCGGAGCGACGGCCCCCGATGACGTGTCCGTGAGAGATCCGGCCCCGTTGATGGCGACGACACACCAATAGCTGGGCACAAAGTGTGCCGCGGCTCGCATGGAGGCAGGCAGAAGATCCATCGAGACCCATGCGCCGCCAAAGAACGAGAGAATCATGCCGCCGATGTTGGCGATGGCATTGGCCGCGTTCTCGCTGACGGCAAGCTGACCGAGGAAGAACCCACAGGCGGTCGCCACCACCGCATAGGCGAGCAAGCTTGCGCACATGATCAAAACCTGTACAGGTGAGGATGCCAGCGATGACAGTCCGAAGATGGCGAGACCACCCACGCATACCCATGCCCACGAGATAAGCCCCGTAATGGCACAGGCACACAGAAGCTGTATCCCACGACTGCTGCTCGACGTTGGAGTGGCAAGGACACGACGCCGCAGGTCACGCTGATTAATCGTCTTCATGAGAACAATGATGTTAACTACGATAGCGGCGAACAGCGTATACGTTGAGAACTCACAATAGAAGGTGAACCCATCAAACACGGGGGTCGCTTCGCTGGCCACGACACTTGTAGAGGCCTGTCTTTCCATGGAATCATTTGCGAGTTGAATGGCGTCTCCCTGGGAGGTGGCCACCGTCGAGGCAAATCCATAGGCACTCTGGAGGTATTCCTTCACCCGCAGATCCATGAGTGTCCCCTCCGAGCTCCGGTAGCTTACGACCGTCTGGAGAGCCGGAACCGCAGAGCCCGTTGCCGCTGCGTTCATGAGCGCGCCACCGTATCCTGCAGGAATCACGAGGATATAGGAGATGCGATCTTGGGCCGTGGCGTCCTGGATGGCCTGCTCGGTGTCATCAAGCGAGACAGAGGTGCCTTTGCCATCCACGAAGTTGGCAATACCGTGCGATATCTCGCTACCATCACGATCGATGACGGCGACCTTCGGACTCGACCACGAACTGACCGTCGCCGTGTCTTGGGACGAAGGCCGCCCATAGGCGCTCAGCGCCATCATGATGCCCAGAAGGTTAAGGATTACGAGATAGATGATCATATATACCTTGTGGCGAGCAACGATCTTGAGGTACGTCCTAAAGATGCTCATAGCGCTGCCTCCTCATACGCAGGGCTGCAACGACAAGAAATGCCGCGGCCATGGCCGAGAGGACGAGGCAACTCGTCGCGAACGGCCAGAGAGAGTCGTAGTACAGCAGGGAATAGAACGAGTGCGCGATCTCCCACATGGGGTTTGCCGCAGAGAGCCATGGGACGTTGGCCGAGACGGCATCGGCAAGCTCTTGCGCCGATGACCCATAGAGCCCTGTGAACAGGGACAGGAAGCACGTGATGGCGCTGACTATGCCGGGCTGAAGGTTGGGGAAGGTACCCGCGAACGCGCCCGCCGCGCTCGCCATGATGGATGAGGCCGCAAGGGCCACGAGACACCATCCGTCTCGCCCACCAAAGTCGACCCCCAAGGCGAAGCGCATGTAGGCAAACGCCAGGAGAAGGCAGGCGAACGAGCAGGCCCAGCTGGCAGAGATCGTTGCCACGAGCACCTTCCAACGCGGAACGCCCCCGAGCACGCGTCTGGCACCAAGCGCCGAGACATTGCCCTGCGTCCTCTGGACCGCCCTGAGCGCAAGCATCGCCGCAAGGCCGGCGGCCATGCCGAGCAGCGCATAGTAATAGCGGACGGATGGGTCAGGCGAGGTACGCGTCACGGCAAGGCGCACGGTCGAGACCGCGTCCGTCTCGAACGCCTGCATCGCATTCGGGTCGGCAAGCAAAGACGGGTCGCGCTCGTACACCGTCTTGTACTCATAGACCGTGTGGACATAGGCATCGAAAATCGATTGGACGACCGTCGCCGAGGTCGACTGCCGTCTTCGAGTCGTAGTCCGCGTGCGAGAGATGGAGCTCGGGCGTGCCGGAATCGTCGACGGTGACGTAGCCATCGATGGTTCCCGCATTCGTCTGGGCGTCACCGTCAGCGGTGCTCGAGCAGTCGAAGAGGTCGAGATACTGCGTATCCGAACCCCCCGCGCTCACAGAGGAAAGGACCGTGTCAAGATCGGGTGCGGACTCATAGTTCGCATTGCGTACCACGCCAAGCTTGAACGGCTCGAAAGCGTAGTCCTTGCTGAGGTTCGAGAACATCGCCGAGAACAGCGTTGCAAGAAGGATGGGAAACAGAAGTGCCCAGAGCAAGAGGGAGCGCTCGCGCGAGAGGTACTTCGCCGTGTATGTGAAGATGGAGAGCATGTCATCCTCCCTAGGCCGACTGCTCGTCACGGAGCTCTTTGCCTGTGATCTCGAGGAAGACGTCGTTGAGGGTGGGTGGCTCCGAGTAGACGCGTCCATACGAAACGCCCGACGCACTCAGGGCGGCCAGGACGTCAGCCAGGTTATGCGCCCCCGTAGAGCATTCCACGAAGAGCTCCCCGTCACGGTATTCGGCATGGCGCACGTGACCAAGGGCCCGCACCTTGGCAAGGGCATCATCGGCGAGTCCCGAACACTCCACACGGATTCTCTCGCCTGTGTCGACCATGGCCTTGAGCTCGTCGTTCGTTCCTTGCGCAACCTCACGACCTGCATCCATGATGAGGATGCGCGAACAGATCTGCTCGACTTCCTCCATGTAGTGGCTCGTGTAGACGATGGTCGCTCCCTCGTGGTTCAAGCGCAGGATTCCGTCGAGGATGGAGTTCCTGCTCTGCGGATCAACGGCAACCGTGGGCTCGTCCAGGAAGATGAGCTCGGGCCTGTGGGCGATGCCACAGGCGATGTTGAGGCGGCGTAGCAGGCCACCCGAGAGCTTCTTGGGACGGAAGCGCTCGAATTCCTGTAGCCCCACGAACTCGATGGCCTCGTCGACCAGCTCACGGCGACGCCGCCTGTCCTCGACGTAGAGCGCACAGAAGCTATCGATGTTCTCACGCACGGTGAGCTCGTCGTAGACGGCGACCTCCTGCGGCACCACACCGATGCGACGCTTGAGGTCGTAGCGCGTCGGGCTCATGCTCTCCCCGAACAGCGCTATGTCACCCTTGTCGTATGTGAGGAGCTGCAGGATGCAGCTCATCGTCGTGGTCTTGCCGCTCCCGTTGGGCCCGAGAAGACCAAAGACCTCCCCCTTCTTGATATGCAGCGACAGACGATCGACGGCGACAAGCTCGCCATAACGCTTGACCAGGTTATCGACGGCGACGATGTCCGCAGTGGTATCCATTGTTCTCCCTTCCGTTGACATGACACCATTCTCGCGAGGCGAGCCGCACCGCGGAAGTGAGCAATGTCACGTTCTTCAGGCTCTGGCATGACATCTGTCACATCGTGCGGCCAAGTTGATCGGCCACCCTTACAATGAGCGCTATGAAACGAATCGCCGACAAACTCTGCGTACTCGTATGCTGCTGCGCTCTTGCGGCGAGCATCGGGGCAGAGCCCGTGTCGATGCCCGGCGTGGTGCTCATCCTCATGTGTGTCACTGCAAGCGCGGTGTTCGAGTTCTGTCCACGTTCCATGCGACCCGTCTGCCCCATTGCCATCTGCCTTGCCGTCGTTGCCCTGCCCACGACCGGAATGGCGTTGCTACCACTCGCGGCCTACGACCTGACACGCGTCGGGGAGGAGAAACACACGCTGGAGAACGATTTGCTCCGGTGCGCAGTACCCCACGCCGCATGGGTCCTCTCGCTTGTCGTCATAGCGTCATGGGAAGGGCTCCCGCCGATGGATGTCACGCTGACGGCTGGTCTCTGCACGATGTCGGCCATCCTCTCATGGAGAACCGGCGTCTTGCTGTCGCAGGAGAAGGAGCTTCATGCCCTCAGAGACAGCCTCCAGGAGAAGATCGACCTGCTTCGTCACAAGAACGGCGAGCTCATCGATGCGAGCGACCAAATGGCGAGGACGGCCACGCTCACGGAGCGCGCGAGGATCGCAAGGGAGATACACGACAACGTCGGGCACCTCCTCACGCGCTCCTTCCTGCAGGTCAAGGCCCTTCAAGTGGTTCACGGTGACGACAAGAGGATCATCGATGAGCTGACGCAGGTCGAGGGGTCGCTCCAGGAGGCCCTCGACACCATGCGTTCGAGCGTCCATGCCCTCCATGACGATTCGATTGACCTTGCGGCCGAGCTCGAGAGACTCGCGGCGACAAGCGGGGTAAAGGACGTCGATGTGCGCTACGAGGTGGATAACCAGGTACCCGCACCCATAGCCACCTGCATCATCTCGGTCGTGCGCGAGGCCCTCACGAACGTCATCCGTCACAGCGACGCAACGAGCGCCAGCGTGCGGGTGACGGAACATCCCGCCATCTGGCAAGTCATCGTGACCGACGAGGGGCGTGCCGTGGGCGGTCCGGCCATCGGCGAGGGGCTGGGGCTCGCCTCGATGAGGGAGCGAGTCGAAGGGCTCGGCGGGACGTTCCGTGTGACCCCAGGAAAGCTGACCACCACCGACCGCACGGGGTTCTCCGTGTTCGCATCGATTCCTAAGTTTCGGCGCTAGACATCGTGCACCAAGCAGGGGGACGAGTCCGACGGCCTCTGACAGTTGATATGGAAAGTTAGCTTGACATTCACCTGGACGCATGGTATCACTCTTCCATGGAAAGAAAACTTTCCATGGAAGGAGGCGCTGTGTGAAGAATCGGCTGGAAGAGCTCCGAAAGCAGCGTGGGATTAGGCAAGAGGATCTGGCAGCGGCACTTGAGGTATCCCGACAAACGGTTGGCTCGTTAGAGAACGGTCGTTACAACCCGTCCATCCTGCTGGCATTCAAGATTGCACGGTACTTTGGGATGAGTGTCGAGGATGTATTTATCTATGAGGAGGAAAAATGACGCGGAAAACCAGGGAGTATTTCACTGCGGTCATAGGTTTGCTGCTTTTGGTCGTGGGACTGTATCTGGCAAAAAACGTTGTGGAACCACAGGGTTTCATGCGAGCACTGCCGTTCGTATGCGTCGGTCTTGGCTGCGGTGCCTTCGGTCACGGCGTGAGCGATATCATTTCTCGTAGGGCAGTGGCGGAACATCCAGACATTCAAAAGCAGATCGATGTCGAAAAGAACGACGAGCGCAACATCAGCATCTCGAATCGCGCGAAGGCAAAGGCATTTGACGTGATGATCTACGTGTTCGGTGCGCTGATGGTTTCTTTTGCCTTGATGGGCATAGATATGGTTGCCGTGCTGCTGTTGGTGTTCTCATACCTCTTCGTGGAGGGTTGCGCCATTCGCTATCGCTGTAAGTACGACAAAGAGATGTAACGTCACGCCATGCACATGATGAGACGGCCAAGCTCTAGTGGGACCTCGCAATCGTCATCCTCGCCATCACCAGAGGTCTCTACGAGGAAGATGGCGCGTCGAGCACCTTCGTCGTTCCAACAGTCGTTCCGTTCCTGACCATTACCCGCAATCTCAATGAAACGATTCTCTCTCACAATGAAAGGAAAGTCTTTCAAAGAGGTGGGGAACTATGACGTTCATCCTGGTTTCCCATATGTTTGCGAGAGTCGGTCGGGTCAGGCAAGGGGGAGACAGATGGAAGGCGTTTTGGCGACGGGCATCACGAGGCGGGACTTCCTACGATATGCCACCACGGCGGCAACAGCTGTGGGAGCACTTTCCCTCGCAGGGTGCGGAAGTCAACGGGCGTCAGAGGCCACTACGGGCTCCGCTACGTCTACGAGTGCGGCCGCACTGTTCAACTATGCGCTGAATGAGAGTCCACAGGCCCTTGACCCCGCGCTCGTCAACGATTTTGGGTCGTTG
>Ga0268359_10193_pt1 | contig 15336 bp, 20 predicted proteins | sample BioMet11_FD_194416 | JGI IMG/M metagenome (GOLD analysis project Ga0268359, IMG submission 194416) | Sewage microbial communities from Oakland, California, United States - Biofuel 11 (PacBio Assembly) | ecosystem: Engineered > Wastewater > Sewage > Unclassified | place: USA: California | collected...
TTTTTCAACAGGTAACTGTAGACACGGAAACAAAAAGCACCGGCTCCTCCCTAAAGTATAAAGATATTACCATTCAAACCTTTTACGGCGGAGAAGACAAACCCCGTTCCATTCTGAACTTAACCAGGTCAACCTGGAATACTACCGGCTGTCCCATTGGCACCATTATAGCCTGGCCGGCTGACACTATACCCAATGACGGTGGTGTCTGGCTACGTTGTGAGGGAGTCACAATTCCCGAAAAATACACTGTTCTGCGTTCTTTGCTCCACAGTACCAGCACTCCCGATTTTCGTGGTTGTTTTTTGCGTGGCTACGGTTCCTATGACGAGGACCACCAGTCAGCAGCCCTGGGTTCCTATCAGGCAGATAGCCTGCAAAGAGCAACAGGCAGCTTCTATACCTTTGTACCTCAATACATCGGCAATAATCCTGCTAACGGTAATTCTTGGAAAACAAACTTTTTATATTTTAATGCCAATATTTTTCCCACTGCCGGTGCTTTTACCGGTGGCCGGCATCCCTGGGAACAGACTGCCATAGACAGGCAGGATGGTAAAACCTATGAAAACTATACCTATAAGTATCAAATCAATTTTGACAACCAAGCTTGTGGCTTGCACCTAGGTCAGGAGGTAATACCCGTTAATACTGCGGTTTACTTTCTGATTAAAGCCGAATAAGAGGCACTATGCTCGTAAAATTAATGGCGGCGCTGGGCATTATTTTAATGCTCGCCTTGCACAACATTCCCACCCATCCCAATAATTTTTTAACTACACTAAATACCGATGCCTCCAGGCAAGAACTTCAACTGCAAGGCTTAGAACTGGAAAGACAGATTATCATTTGGTATCATTTCCACAACTCGACCTTCCCACCTGCTACAGAAAATGGTTCTCTCAGTGTTTCTATCTTAAAACAAATGGGACTAAATCCTGCTCTGTCACAAAAAATATCTTATTCCTATAATAACGATAAACCATCCTTTACCCTGCAACTTGCCCTGGGCAATTCCCACCCTTGGCTTTCACCTCACTCCGGTTTAGCTCTGGAAAAATAGAAAGGAGAACACTAGTGAAGCTTTTAATCATACACAAAAAAAGAAAAGGTTCCGGCGTATTAGTCATTGCCCTGGCCCTTTGTATAATTACTTCCATCATAGGAGCCGCCACAGCGCGTATTGCCAATACCATGTTCTCCACTTCTTATGCCAATAACATTAACGTACAAGCTAATGAGTATGCTCAGGATAAAGCAGAAACTTTGAAAGCTACCCCCTATGAAATAGTAAGCACTCAAGCTAAAACAGCCATTAACGGTAGTAACGACTACTATGACGAAGTCCAGGTAAAGACCGTAAGTCAACGGAAAAACATTATCATTAAAATATTTCACGGTACAGAAACGGAACCACGAGCTACCACAGATTTAGTCCGGGATCGTAATGCCAATACCGGTTGTCCCATTGGTACTATAGTGGCTTGGCCTAGCGCCACTTTGCCCACTGATGGCGGTACCTGGCTAAAATGTGACGGCAGTGTTATTCCGGAACGCTACAGCATTTTACGTTCCCTCCTCCACAGCTCTACCACTCCCAGCACTCCTGTTGGTAGTTTTTTGCGTGGCTATGGCAGCGCAGCTGCTAACCACGTTTCCGGTAATCTAATGGAATGGCAAGATGATGCTACCATACGCATTACCGGCAGTTTTTATACCTTCCCGCCCCAAGTTTATTGCCCATTACGGAACAGACTCCTCTCCCTGGAAAAACGGGTTCTGGCTGAAGCAGAATGTATCTCCTTCCGGGATTTTTACCGGTGGAGAATATGCAAAGTATGCCACCAAGTTTGATAGGCAGGACACTCCTACGATGGATAATGCTACCTATAAGTATCCAATTGTTTTTGACAATAGTTTGTTTATACGTGCTTCTACAGAAACACGACCCATTAACATGGCCGTAAACTTTATCATTAAAGCTCAATAGTTTTGCCTCCCCTTTGACGTCCTGCTTCCTCATTTTTTGAGAGGCAGGATGCTTTTATATTACATTTTTTAAAAACTTATTGACAAATATAAACCTCTGGTGTAATATTTCGTTATATTGTTCTATAGCAAATTCATAGCATTCATCTAGAGTAGCTGAGGGAATGGCCCGATGAAGCTACGGCAACCATCACGTAGTGAACGGTGCCAAGTCCACCAGGCTCAGCCTGAAAGATGAAGAAGATTAAATACAATTAGTCCTCTTCATAATGAAGAGGCTTTTTTATTATTTCATTAAGGAAATCGAGGGACTACTTACATGATTATCTTGGAAAATGTCGCTAAAACTTATAACAGCAAACGCGGCGATATTGAGGCTTTAAAAAGTACCAACCTGCACATAAAACCAGGTGAAATATTTGGCATTATCGGTTTGTCCGGTGCAGGTAAGAGTACATTGGTAAGATGCATTAATATGTTGGAAACTCCTACCACCGGCAGAGTTATTGTAGATGGTAAGGAATTAACAGCCATGAGCGCTACCCAATTACGCAAGGCCAGACAAAATATTGGCATGATATTCCAGCATTTTAATCTGTTGGCTTCCCGTACCGTTTATGACAATATTGCCTTTCCGTTAGAAATTCAAGGCATGGACAAGGCCCTTATTGCCAAGAAAGTAGACGCCCTCTTAGACCTGGTTGGTTTAAAGGATAGAAGTCATCATTATCCTTCTCAATTGTCCGGCGGACAAAAGCAAAGAGTTGGCATTGCCAGAGCCCTGGCCTCCGATCCTAAAGTCTTACTTTGCGATGAAGCTACCTCTGCCTTGGATCCTCAAACTACCAAATCTATTTTGGATTTGTTAAAAGATATTAACAAACGTCTTCATATTACTATTGTTCTGATTACTCACCAGATGCAGGTTGTTAAGGAAGTTTGCGACAGAGTAGCTGTTATTGAAAATGGCGAAATTATTGAAGAAGGTACCATGTTTGATATCTTCACCAATCCGCAAAAAGCAACAACCAAGGAATTTGTCAGCAGTATTCAAAACAACGAGCTGCCTGATATGATTAAGAATATGCCTATGACACCTACCTATACTGAGGGATCCCATCCTCTGATTCGCTTGTCCTTTATTGGTGAAAGTGCCGGAGAACCTGTAATGTCCACCTTAATCAAGAAGTATGATGTAGATGTAAATATTCTGCTAGCCAATTTGGAAAGCATTAAAGATACTCCCTACGGTTCCTTACTTATCGAACTACAGGGCGACAACGAGCATATTAAAAATGCCATGAATTTCTTGGATGAAAAAAAATTGAAAGTTGAGGTGATCGGCTATGTCAAGTGATATTCTTGCTTTATTAACAAAGTCCTTGTATGAAACTATCTACATGGTCGTCGCTTCTACTATTTTAGCAACCTTGATTGGCTTACCCCTTGGTATTATCCTGACCGTAACTGATAAGGGCCAGATTTTGGAAAACAAGGGTATTAATGCTATTTTAGGCGCTATTGTCAACGCCACCAGATCCACTCCGTTTATCATTCTCATGGTAGCCATCATTCCTTTAACCAGGATAATTGTTGGTTCCTCCATTGGCACTACGGCAGCCATCGTTCCTTTGACCATTTCTGCCGCACCCTTTATAGCAAGAATTATTGAATCTTCCTTATTGGAAGTAGATCCGGGGGTAATCGAGGCGTCCCAGTCCATGGGCGCCAGTCCGATGCAGATTATTACCAAAGTATTTTTACCGGAAGCCATGCATTCCATAGTTTTAGGTATTACTTTAGCAATTATCAGCTTAATCGGCTACTCAGCCATGGCAGGTGCTTTAGGTGGTGGCGGTCTGGGAGATTTGGCCATCCGCTACGGCTATCAACGTTTCCGTTTGGACATCATGATTATTACCGTTATTGTTCTGATTGTTCTCGTACAAATCGTACAGTCTTTAGGAAACTTCATTTCTGCCAAGCTAAATAAATCAAAAATCAACTAACTGAAATGAGGTCTATATTATGAAAAAATTATCTTCTATTGCTCTTATTTGTGCATTACTAGCTTTAACCGGTTGCGGCGGTGCTCCTGAAGCAAAAAAAGAAGCTGCTGCTCCTAAGAAAGATAACAAGCCCGCTGTGGTAAAGATTGGTGTTACCGCAGGTCCCCATGCTGAAATCATGGACAATGTCAAGAAATTGGCTGCCAAAAAAGGTATTAATATTGAAGTTGTGGAATTTAATGATTTCGTTTCTCCCAACATTGCCCTCAACCAAGGCGATTTGTATGCTGACAGCATGCAACATGCTCCTTACCTGGCTGCCAATCTCAAAAAAGAACCCAAGTTTGATTTAGTAGAAGTTTTCAAAACGGTTAACTTCCCTATGGCTATTTATTCCAGTACTATTAAAAAGGGTGGCAAGCTTCCTGATGGCGCTTCCATTGCCATTCCCAATGATCCCTCCAACGGTGGCAGAGCTCTCTTAATCCTGGCTAATGCCAACCTGATTGAATTGAAGGATAAAAACAATCCAACCTCCAGTGTAGCGGATGTTACCAAGAATCCTCATAACTTCACCTTCAAGGAACTGGATGCCGCTGCTATTCCCAGGAATCTTAAGGACGTAACCTGCGCCATCATTAATGTAAACTATGCTCTGCCGGCAGGCCTGAGCCCTGAAAAGGATGCCATTTTAGTAGAAAATCCTAAAAACAACTTCGTTAACATCTTCGTAGTAAAGAAAGCTAACGCTAACGATCAATTGGTTAAGGATTTACAAGCCATTTACCAATCCAAGGAAAATGCTGATTTCATTAAAGAACATTTTAAGGGTACCATTCAACCTGCTTGGAATTAAAAATTGTCTGTGTGTCTCGCAAGGCCTTCGGAAAAATCTCCGAAGGCCTTGTTTATTTGCATTGAGAGAAACTACATAAAATGTTATAATCTCTTTATTACAAAGGAAAGGATGTTCTCCTTGAAAAAGAAATTTCTTATGCTGGTAGGAGCCTGTCTCCTGCTAGTTTTAATAATATTAGGTTGTTCCAAAGTAGAAATAAAAAATCCCTTAAAGAAAGCTGAGCCTTACCCCTATCAAGCTGTAGAATTAGGTAATTTGCGACTTACCTTGCAACAATTAAATACCCCGCCCTTAACGGCCTATGATCCGGATAAAATTCTTAATTTTTTCCTGCAAAACAACAATTATTACGTAGCTCTGCGCAGCGAGGATGGCAACACCTCTACCCTACACTGTTTTCAAAATAAAGATGGCATTCTTACACCTTTTAAGAAATTCGGTACAGACGGTATTTTAACCCTAAAAGCCAAAATGCTGCTTAGCGTTACCATAGGAGTAGATGGCGTAGTTTACTATATCAGAGACGGTGTCCATACCCTGAAAAGCGGTAATGATATCGTCAGCTACGAAGGCAAGACCACTGCCACCAAGCTCGTCCTCACCCCCGGTGAACATCAAGCCTATCTTTATGGCAATGATAATTTTACCTTAAGCGATATTAAGGACGATGCCTTTGAAAATAATACCCCCAGCTTTCTACATAACAGACGAGCTCCTTTTAGGGGTGGCTTGACCTTAGTTCAAATTACCAATGACGGGACTATTTACGGCGGTGGACGGGTCGTACCTAATGGTACAAATATTGTAGTAAGCTTTGACAAAAAAGGAAAAATCCTCAAGACCTATGGTCAGCCTACCCAGACCGCTAAAAGCTCTGTAAACAATTTAGTTGATATGGCGGTACTGAAAGACTATGTGTGTGTAATTGACGGTTTTAACCTCAAGGTATGGCGTAAGGACGGTGCTTATTTAGGTGCCCTGAACTGTTCCAAGCTTTTGGGTAATAATCTTAACGGTGGCAAGTTAGCCGCTGTTAAAGACAATACGCTGGGAATTTTGGGTTATTTACGCAACGGTGACAGTAAAATGGTAGATATAGCCTTATTTAATTTAATGTTCCCAACACCACAAAAGAAATAAGGAAAATCCGGCAAGGTTCAAGATAAGGTTCCAACGAAAAATAAGAAAAAAGAGGCCTGTAGACTATACAAAAAATGTATGTCTACAGGTCTCCTTTGTAGTTATAACAAAGTAACAACCGTGTATATTTAGTTATTTCTTTCTTATTTTTTATGGCCGTTCATAATCCTATCAACCATTATGTCTACATCTTCGTTAAGATTTATATCAGCCCTTCTAGTCTGGGAAATCATGACGATACTGCCGAAGAAAATATTAGCCGCCACCAAAGGTAAATCTATAATGGGCTTTACTATGCCGGAATCAATACCCTCTTGCAGAATATCCACCAGCACAGCAATCTCTGACCGTAATATCATGGTATATTTCTTTTTTATTGCCACTTCTTCAGGTGTAGGCTTACTGCCCCATTGTACATCAATATCCAAATCATGTTTTTTATCGTTCCACACAAAACACCAGCCTGAAGGTGCTGCAATAGCTTGGACAATGAGTAAGCGCCACAGCATTTTATTCTTGATAATAAACTTGAGCATCTCCAGCAAAAAACCATGCAGTCTATCCATAAAAGGCAGCTTGGCATCACAGCTCACCTTTAGCTTATCTAAAAAAGCTTCATTTTTCCCATGAATTAGGGTGTAGAACAAGAAATCCTTGTTACCATAATATTTATAAACTGTTCCCTTGCCTGTATCAGCAATTTTAATGATTTCATCCAAAGTGGCATCAGTATACCCTTTTCTGGAAAACACCTGCTCTGCTGCCCTTAAAATACGTTGTTCTTTGGACAATTCTTGTTTCTCAGCCATTATATTTTCCCCCATCAGACCTGTCTTTTAAAATAAACCGGATAATGCATTATACCACATATTTGACTTAATAGTCATTTTGTATTCTCACAAAAACATGTTCTGACAATGTAACCGGCCTCTTATACCTGTTTTGGGGTATTAAAAAAGCGTATTCTCCCAGGGGAGAGAATACGCTTTTTTGTGCATGCGCAAGTGTGTATTACGCATTGACACCAAAGAGAAGTTTGCCATAAGTAGGATAAGGCAGATAGCTATCATCAAGCAAGGTTTCCAGCTCATCAGCTACTTTTCTGGCAGCGGCCATATCTTCGACAATAGTCTTATGGAAGGCAAGAGCGCGCTTTGGTAAATCTGCAATCTTTACGGTAGCAGCAAGATCTTTCTTCATTGCCTCGTTCTTCTTGTACAAGTCAGCAGACAAGGAACTTAGCTTAGCTAATGTTTCAGCTTCAAAGCTCCCGGAGGCTGATACTCCGGCCGCCTTCTTTTCAGCCACTACTTTAGCTAAATCACCTGCGTAAAGACTGGCTGCGGGAAGTAAATCTTTGGTAAGCATTTCCATCATAGTTTTAGCTTCAATGTTAATGGTCTTGCAATATTCATCAAAGTGAATTTCTATACGGGAACGACTTTCTTTTTCAGTATAAATATTGTGTTTGCTGAAAAGATTCAGGTTCTTTTCGGTCAGCCAATAAGGCAAAGCTTCCGGAGTGGATTTAATGTTTAAAAGACCACGTTTCTTGGCTTCCTTAACCCAAGCCTCCGTATATCCATCCCCATTGAATATAATACGCTTGTGCTCCACAATAGCATCTTTAATAACCTTGTTAATAGCAGCCTTCTTGTCTTTAGACTTACTTACTGCGTCTACAAATTCATCAAGTATTTCAGCTACAGCTATATTCAAAATAATATTGGGGCCGGCAATGGATTGAGCACTACCCACTGCCCTAAATTCAAACTTGTTGCCGGTAAAGGCAAAGGGAGAGGTTCTGTTTCTATCGGTGTTATCCTGTTGGAAATCAGGGATAACGTTGCCGCTTATCTTCATCATTTTATTCTTGGCGGAAGTATAAGATTGACCCTTTTCAATAGCTTCCAACACATTGGTCAATTCAGTTCCCAGGAACATGGAAATAATGGCCGGAGGAGCTTCATTGGCGCCTAGACGGTGATCGTTACCGGCAGTGGCTACTACGACTCTCAGAAGGTCTTGGTATTCATCTACGGCCTTAATGATTGCTGCCAGGAAGAATAAGAAACAAGTGTTTTTATAGGGATCATGACCAGGCTCAAGAATATTTTTGCCTTCTACAGTGGCTAAGGACCAGTTATTGTGCTTGCCGCTGCCATTAATACCATCAAAAGGCTTCTCATGTAAGAGGCATACTAAACCGTGCTTTAAAGCAACTCGTTTCATGAATTCCATGGTAATTTGGTTGTGGTCAGTGGCTACGTTGGTGATGGTATAAATAGGTGCCAGTTCGTGTTGAGCTGGTGCAACCTCATTGTGTTCAGTTTTAGCCAAAACGCCTAGTTTCCAAAGCTCATCGTCCAAATCTTCCATAAACGCTTTTACCCTGGGTTTGATGATACCGAAATAATGATCATCCATTTCCTGCCCTTTAGGAGGCATAGCACCCAACAAGGTACGTCCGGTAAATCTTAGATCACGACGTGCCTCAAACATTTCTTTGTCAATCAAGAAGTATTCCTGCTCCGGTCCCACTGTACAAACTACACTGGCGGTGTTAATACCAAATAATTTTAAAGCCTTTCTGCTGGCTACATCAATTTCGTGAATAGAACGTAACAACGGTGTCTTCTTATCCAGAATTTCACCGGTATAAGAACAGAAAGCAGTAGGAATGCACAAGGTGTGATTCTTAATAAAGGCATAAGATGTAGGATCCCAAGCTGTATAGCCACGTGCCTCAAAGGTAGCTCTAAGCCCTCCGGAAGGAAAACTAGAGGCATCCGGTTCGCCTTTAATTAATTCTTTGCCGGAGAAGTCCATGATAATACCACCGTCCGTAGTAGGGGTGATAAAAGCTTCATGCTTTTCGGCAGTAATACCTGTCATCGGTTGGAACCAGTGAGTAAAATGTGTAGCTCCCTTTTCCAAAGCCCAATCTTTCATGGCATTGGCAATAATATTAGCAAATGGTAAATCCAAACTAGCACCAGTCAGTACGGCCTGTTTATAAGCTTTGTAAGTTGCTGTAGGCAATTTTTCTTTCATTACTGACTCATTAAAAACCATTGATCCAAATAATTCCGGTACTCCCATTTTAATTCAACCCCCCTGTGTTTGGCTCTTTTATCTATCTTTGGCACGAAAAAAAGAGCAACATTGTTTTTCGGCTTAAACGCCGCAACAACAATGTTGCTCTATGCTTGTGATTATAATACTGAAATTTTTATTTGTAAATAGTTTTTTAAAAAATTTTACATTGCTTCATGGAAGGTACGTTTAATAACTTCCAGCTGTTGCTCTCTGGATAAACCGATTGAAGTTAACAGCATATCCGGAAACACGAATAGTCAAGGTAGGGTAATTATCCGGATGCTCCATAGCATCAAGAAGCACCTGGCGGTTCATAACGTTAACATTCAAATGATGAGCACCCTGCACAAAATAGCCATCCAGAATGCTAACCAAATTGTCTACTCTCTCTTTGGGAGCCTTGCCTAAAGCATTGGGCACAATAGAGAAGGTATTGGATACTCCGTCTTGACAAACATCACGATAAGGGAATCTTTGCCACAGAATTCAAGGAAGCCAAGGCACCATTCTCATCACGGCCATGCATAGGGTTAGCACCCGGTGCAAAGGGTTCGCCGGCCTTACGTCCATCCGGAGTGGTTCCTGTTTTCTTACCATACATTACGTTACTGGTAATGGTCAAAGCAGATAAGGTGTGACGTGCTTTTCTGTACAAAGGATGCTTTTTCAATTCGGAGGAGAAGTACATTACAATTTCTTTAGCAATATCGTCTACCCTGTCATCATCATTGCCATACTTGGGGAAATCACCTTCTACCTTAAAATCTACCGCAACGCCTTGCTCATTGCGAATCGGCCTTACCTTGGCAAATTTAATGGCAGACAAGGAATCTGCTGCAATAGACAAACCTGCTACGCCAAAAGCAGCCAGTCTTTCTACCAAAGTATCATGCAGTGCCATTTGGCTGGCTTCATACGCATATTTATCGTGCATGTAGTGAATGATATTAATTGTATCTACATAAAGCTCTGCCACATAAGCCAAAACTTTTTTGTAGCTGGTAATAACTGTAGGATAATCAAGGATTTCCTCAGTGTTGGGAGCTATTTCAGGGATGACCTTCATCCCCTTCACTTCGTCAATACCACCGTTAATGGAATACAGGAGGCTCTTGGCCAAATTGGCACGAGCTCCAAATAATTGCATTTGCTTACCAACTGCCATAGCAGATACACAACAAGCGATGCAATAATCATCACCATACATGGGGCGCATAATGTCATCATTTTCGTATTGAATAGAATCAGTATCAATGCTCATCTTGGAGCAATAATCTTTCCAGCCTTGAGGCAGGTTCTGACTCCAAAGCACGGTTAGGTTGGGCTCGGGAGCAGTCCCTAAATTGGTCAAGGTATGTAAATACCGGAAACAGCTCTTCGTAACCAAAGTCCGGCCATCCACACCCATACCACCCAGGGACTCGGTAACCCAGGTAGGATCTCCACCAAACAGTTCGTTATACTCAGGGGTACGCAAATGACGAACCAGACGCAATTTAATAATAAATTGGTCAATTAATTCTTGCGCAGCCTTTTCATCTAACAGGCCGTTAGCCATATCTCTTTCAATATAATATCTAGAAAGGTAGCAGTACGACCCAGGCTGGTAGCAGCGCCATTATTTTCTTTAATGCCGGCTAAATAAGCCATATACAGATTTTGTACAGCCTCTTGAGCGGTAACAGCAGGCTTGGAAATATCGCAGCCATAGGTTTTAGCCATTTCAGTCATTTCCTGCAACGCCTTAATCTGCATGGAAACTTCTTCCCGCAAACGAATACGCTCGTCAGTCATGGGACCATCTAAAAAGGTCTCATCCTTTTGTTTTTCTTTAATTAAGAAATCAGTACCGTACAAAGCTACGCGACGATAGTCACCAACAATACGACCACGGCCATAGGCATCAGGCAGTCCTGTTAAAAGGACCGGCACTACGAGCTACCCTGGTACGTTTGGGATAAGCATCAAATACGCCATCATTATGAGTTTTGCGATACAGCTTAAAATGTTTTTCCACTACCGGATCCAGCTTGTAGCCATATTGCTCCAAGGCAGACTCAGCTGTACGGATACCACCATAAAGATTAACAATACGTTTTAAGGGAGCATCTGTTTGCAGGCCCACAATTACTTCATTGTCTTTATCAATGTAGCCGGGAGCAAAATTATTAATACCGGAAACGACCTTGGTTTCCACGTCAATAATACCTTTTTTTATTTCTTCTACAATCAGTTCATGGGCTTTTTCCCATACCTTCTGAGTTTTTTCGGTAGGACCGGCCAAGAAGCTACCATCACCCTTATAAGGAGTGTAATTTTTTTGAATAAAGTTTTCTACATTAACCAAGTGACGCCATTCTCCGGTTCTAAAACCTTCCCATGCTTTACTATTTAAATAATCCATCATGATTATCACTGCCTCTCTTTTAACGTAGCTGTGCATTAAGCAATTCTTGCCATTTAGTGAGCTCAGCGGCCTCCATAGGAGGTACTCCTTCCAGCTTGTAGGGAATACCCAAAGTCTTGTACTTAGGTACTCCTAACACGTGATAAGGCAAGAGCTCGATGCGTTCAACATTTTTAATAGTTTTTACATAATCAGCTAAACCTTTCAGGTGCTCGTCTCCGTCTGTGAGACCCGGTACCACTACATGACGAAGCCATAAGGGAATGGCAAGCTTCTGCAACACTGCCAGGAACTTGTTTACTTCGTCTATAGAATGACCGGTTACCATTGCGTAGCCTTCCCTGGTATAGTGCTTAATATCTAAAATCACTAAATCAGTGTGAGCTAGGATTTTTTCGTAATCTCCCACGCCACAACCTGCTGTATCCAAGCAGGTATTAATGCCTGCCTCTTTGCAGAGAGGCAAAACTTCCAAAGAAAATCCTTTTGCAGTAAGGGCTCGCCGCCGGAAAATGTTACTCCGCCCTTTGCTTTGTAGTAAGATTTGAATCTTACCAGCTTCCTAATGAGCTCTTGTGGCTCCATGAGGATGGCCTTGTCAGCCAGGTTCCAAGTGTCAGGGTTATGACAATATTGGCATCTTAGCTTGCATCCCTGGAGAAAGACTACCGTGCGAATACCGGGCCCGTCCACCAACCCCATTGATTCAATAGAATGGACATGCCCCTTTGTCATCTTTTGACCTCCTTTATGGTAAAAGAAAAAGCCAACCGTCCGGGCTTTTTCTGCCCAGACGGTCGGCTTAACTTGATCATACTCCATGTGGTATCTCTCCACCATTTCCGTCAGTCATATGATCTACTGGTAGTATATTATAATAAAACAGCTTTTTCGTCAAACTTACAATACTTAAAAAACTAATTATTTCTTCAACAAGCCAAAAATGCTTCTGGTCAAAGCATGAATTGCTTGATTTCCAGGGAATTAATAGTTTTGTCTATTATTTTATCCTGGAAGCTCTTAGGCTGACGCGCAGCAGCTCTGGAAGCAGCTGCCTGTGCCCTGGCCTGAGCAGCTTCGGTTCTGGCCTGTTCTCTGGCCGCAGCCGCATCGGCTTTGGCTTGAGCAGCAGCCGCCTTAGCATCTGCCTCTGCTTGCTCCTGTGCTTCTTTGTCAGCTTGTTCTTTTTGGGTTTGAGCAGTCAATATTTCAAAAGCAGATTCTCTATCAATAGCCTGTTCATATTTACCATAAACATTGCTTTCCTTAATAAACTTAGTACGGGTAGCCTCATCTGCCGGCCCCATGTTGCTCATCGGAGGCAAAATTTTTGTTCTCTGCACTATACTGGGAGTACCTTGTTCATCCAGAAAAGAAGTCAATGCTTCGCCTATTCCCAGCTCGCCAATAACATCCTCTGTTTTAAACTCTTTATTAGGTCTAAAACTTTCGGAAGCTGCTCTAATAGCCTTCTGTTCAGCAGGAGTGTAGCCATGAAGAGCATGCTGGACCCGATTGCCCAACTGAGCCAAAACAGGGTCCGGCAAGTCAGCTGGATTTTGAGTGATAAAGTAAAACACCCACACCCTTAGATCTAATTAATTTTACTACCTGCACTACCTTGTCCACCAAAGCCTTAGGTGCATCTGTGAAAAGCAAATTGCGCTTCATCAAGAAGAAAGCAATCTTAGGTTTATCCAAATCACCTACTTCAGGCATCACCTCAAATAATTCATTCAGCAGCCACAACATAAAGGTAGCATACAGAATTGGTTTCTGATACAACTCTACGCAGTGGAGGATATTTACAATGCCATGACCATCAGGATCCCTACCCATCCAGTCATGAATATCCAGCTTGGGCTCGCCAAAGAAAGCATCGCCCGCCTGCATCTTCCAGAGCCATCAGGGAACGTAGGATACTACCCACGCTTTGCTTGGTAACATTACCATACTGAGTAGTAAATTCTTGCCCATTTTCACCAACATAGCTCAGCATGGAACGCAGATCCTTTAAATCCAATAAAAGAAGTTTTTTATCATCGGCAATACGGAAGACAATATTCAAAACACCTTCCTGTACATCAGACAGTTCCAACAAACGAGAAAGCAAGACCGGCCCCATGTCAGAAACGGTAGTTCTGATAGGATGCCCTTTTTTACCAAACACATCCCAGAATTGCACGGGATAGGCGTGATAGTTAAAATCTTAATCCCCATTTTATTCAAACGGTCAGTCATTTTATCGCTGGAAGTTCCTGCCAGACAGGTACCGGAAACATCACCTTTAATATCAGCCAGAAAACCGGAACACCCATATCACTTAAGGATTCGGCTAATACTTTCAACGTAATGGTTTTACCTGTACCGGTAGCACCGGCAATAAGTCCGTGTCTGTTGACCATTTTAGGTATCATATACACAAAAATCTGTGCTACTTCTACCTACAACGATTTTCCCATCTTTATACATAGAACATCCTCCTTAAAGTTATTGCACCCCTTGTGGGGCTATTTATGAATTAATTATAGCATACTTACTGCTTGAGCCACATAGCCAGAGTACGGAACATAACCCCCGGAACAACCGGCTTGGTAAGATAATCGTTCATGCCCTGCCGCATGGGCATTAGCAATATCATCAGGATAGGCATTGGCGCTCATGGCAATAATAGGTATGGTTTTGGCATCTCTTCTTTCCAGAGCCCGCAAGGCTTTGGTCGCCTCCAACCCCACCCATAACGGGCATTCTGACATCCATGATTATAGCTGAAAAATAATCAAGGTCAGACTTCTCAAAAATTTCCAAACCAATTTTCCCGTTGGTGGCTACTGTCACTTTCACGCCCCGACGTTCCAATAACCTAACTACAATTTCTGAATTCAAGGCATTATCTTCAAACAATAGTATCCTTTTATTTGCAAAACAAGTCAGCACTTCACCATCAATAGCATTTTTCGTTGTTTGCTTTGTCTTTTCGTTGGCACGTTCAAAGTTGAGGTACACTGTAAAGGTACTCCCTTGTCAAGCTCACTCTCAACTTCAATTCGTCCCACCCATTAAATCTATCAGTCTCTTTACTATAGAAGTCCCAGTCCCGTGCCGCCCACATTTTCCTCATCCCATGCCGTTCCTGGGCAAATGCCTCAAAATGTGTGGCAAAACTGCGGACTAATACCCCTGCCATTATCTTTAACTACTATCTTATCATAAATCATACGGGGTGTTTCCTTTAGGCTTCTATAATCAGTTCTACATGGCCGCCCTTAGGTGTAAACTTTATGGCATTGCTAAGCAGGTTTAAAATAATTTCCTGTACCCTGGAGCTATCAATATTAATGTTAGCCATGACGGCTTTACTATTGTCAACGGTAATCTTTATTCCTTTGGCCTCAGCTTGTGGCTTAATGGCCGTAAGTAAAGAGTCCACTACTTCTCCACAATAAACAGGCGCAAGATTCAAGGTATAGGTGCCTGTCTCAAAACGGCTCAAGTCAAGCGTATCTTGGATTAGCTTCATTAACATATGGCTGGAATCGTTAATTTTGCCTAAGGGTAATACCGCATATCCACAAGGTTCTGGGAGGCCAAAGCCAACTCTGTATAGCCAATGACACCATTTAGAGGCGTTCTCATATCATGGCTCACATTGGACAAAAACAAGGTTTTAGCACGACTGGCATCTTGGGCTGCTTCCAACATAGACATAGTCTTGCCTTATTTTCCCGTTCTTCCTGAAGGCGACGACGGTCGTCAATATCTACCACTACCACATAGAACCATCTTTTACCTGTTCATCAGTCACCAAATGTCCTACATCATAGAACCATCTT
>Ga0268359_13165_pt1 | contig 15331 bp, 14 predicted proteins | sample BioMet11_FD_194416 | JGI IMG/M metagenome (GOLD analysis project Ga0268359, IMG submission 194416) | Sewage microbial communities from Oakland, California, United States - Biofuel 11 (PacBio Assembly) | ecosystem: Engineered > Wastewater > Sewage > Unclassified | place: USA: California | collected...
CGCCTGTTTTGTGCTGCCGGTGGGGCGACTCCATTGAAGAAATTTTTGACGCGGTCAAATACGCGGCCATGATCCACAATCGGGCGGCGGCACGGGCTTTTCTTTTTCGCGCCTGCGGCCCAAGGACAGCCGCGTGGGGCTCCACCGGCGGCGTTGCCTCGGGGCCGGTATCGTTTTTGCGCATTTTCAACACGGCCACAGAGCAGGTAAAACAGGGCGGAACCCGACGCGGGGCCAATATGGGTATTTTGCGCGTCGACCATCCTGATATCCTTGAATTTATCCGTGCCAAGGAAAAAGAGGGCGAGTTTAACAACTTCAATCTTTCCGTGGGCCTTACAGAAGTGTTTATGCGCGCCGTTGAAAACGACGAGCATTATGACCTTGTGGCCCCCAATTCGGGCGAGGGTGATAAACCGCCTGCGGGCGCGTGAGATCTTTGACCTGCTGGTTAAAAAAGCCTGGCAGTCGGGTGATCCGGGCATCGTGTTTCTTGACCGCATCAACCGCGACAACCCTACCCCCGACCAGGGCGAGATTGAATCCACCAACCCTTGCGGCGAGCAGCCCCTGCTGCCTTATGAAGCCTGCAATCTGGGGTCCATCAATCTTTCGTGTTTTTATGTTCCCGGCCACCAAAACGACGCCGAACCCGCCCTCGAGGGCATTGACTGGGCCGAGCTCAAGCGCGTGGTGCACCTGGCGGTGCGTTTTTTGGACAACGTCATCGACGCTTCGCGTTTCCCGCTGGACAGCATCACTGAAACCGTGCGCAAAAAACCGCAAGATCGGACTGGGCGTCATGGGTTTTGCCGACCTGCTCTACCAGCTTGAGGTGGCCTATGATTCGCAGCCGGGCATTGAGCTTGGCGAGCGCATCATGGCCTTTATTCAGGACGAGGGGCACAAGGCTTCGGCCCAGCTGGCGACCGAGCGCGGGGCTTTTCCCGCTTACGCCACGTCGGTGTATGCCAAAAAGAAGCAGGGTCCCTACCGCAACGCCACGGTAACCACCATCGCGCCCACGGGCACGCTCTCCATAATTGCGGGCTGCTCATCGGGCGTGGAGCCGCTGTTTGCCCTGTGCTTTACCCGCAATATCCTTGACGGCGAGCGCCTTGTGGAAGTGAACCCCCATTTTGAGGCCGCCCTGGCCGATGCCGGTCTTTTCAGTCACGAGCTGATGGACGCTGTGGTGGCCAAGGGTTCCATAAAGGATATGGACTATCTGCCCGCCAAGCTGCGCAAGGTTTATGTGACTGCCATGGATATCGCTCCGGTGTGGCACCTGCGCATGCAGGCGGCTTTTCAGCGCCACACCGACAATGCCGTGTCAAAAACCGTTAATCTGTCTAACAGCGCGACAGAGCAGGATATTTTTGACATTTACTGGCTGGCCTATCAGGAGGGCTGCAAGGGCGTCACCGTGTACCGCGACGGCTGCAAAAGCATCCAGGTGCTGGCCACGGGCGAAGGCCAAAAGAAGATGGACGGCGATACCGGAGGAGCCCCGGAGGCGCAGAACCCGTCTGGCCCGGCGCAGCCCGGCGCAGGCGTGCGCAAGCGGCCCGACGTCGTGTGGGGCTTTACGCAAAAGGTTCCCACCGGGCTTGGGGTCATGTACCTCACCGTCAACGAGGTAGATGGCAAACCCTTTGAGGTTTTTGCCACCATCGGCAAGTCTGGCCGCTCCATTACCGCCAAGGCCGAGGCCATTGGCCGTCTGGTGTCGCTGGCCCTGCGCTCTGGAGTGCACGTGCGCGACGTGGTTGCCCAGATCAAGGGCATTGGCGGCGAGCATCCTGTCTTTCGGGGCAAGGGGCTGCTGCTTTCCATCCCCGACGCCATCGCCTGGGTGCTCGAAAAGCGTTACCTCAAGGATGAGCACATCGGCGACGTCAACGACCTGCAAGCCCAGAATTGCCCCGACTGCGGCGAACCGCTGGTCTTTCAGGAAGGTTGCCTCATCTGCCCCGGCTGCGGTTTTTCGCGCTGCGGGTAGCGGCCGAAGCTGATTGACGCTGGGATATTGGGCGGGGGGTGACTCCGCCGATCAATGATCCTTGCTTATGGGGCAGGCTGTTGCAGGAGCCTTTTGGTAAAACGGGGCAGAGCGGGTTGTCATAAAAGTCCGTATTGCGAAAAGCCCCGTATGGCTCAGGGCAGCCAGCCGACGTTGCAGTAATATCCTTGCGGGGAGGGGTGCTCTTTTGTACAAGAGATTCCTCCCCGCAATATTTTTTACCCGACGGTTCTCACATGAAATGGATTACGCATCAGGCCACAGCTGTGGCGGCGGCCCTGGCGCTGCACCTTCCCTGGGAGGGCGTGGCGGCGGCCTGCGCTGGCGCAGTGCTGCCCGACGTGCTTGATCAGCGCATAGCTGGCCTGGCCCCCACCCGGAGGGGGCGGCAAAAGGTATTTAACGCCATCCACAGGGGGACTACCCACTGGTTTGGCTGGTGGCTGGCGGTATGCGTGGCGGCCTTTGCCCTGTCGCCGTCAAGTCTTGGAGCGCTTGGCCGCGACGCCTTGCTGGGGTTGGGTTTTGGCGGCCTGAGCCATGTGCTGCTTGATATGCTGACTCCGTCGGGCGTGCCGCTCACGCCGTTTTCGCGCCAGAACAAGCTGTCGCTCAAGCTGTGCTCCACGGGCAGCCTTGGAGAATACTGCTTTTTGGCCTGCGTAGCGGGCGCGACATGGCTGCTGTACCATGACGACCTGTTGCGCCTGACACGCAAGCTGGGTCACGCACAGCTGTTTTAACCAACTGCTGCAGGCCGCAACGGCGCGGCAATGCCTAAGTGCAGCAACAGGGCGGTTAGCCGATGCTGGTCAAAATTTTTCTCACGCCTTTGCTCATTCTCATGTGCCTGCTGGTGGCCCGCCGGTGGGGATCGTTTGTGGGCGGCGTTATAGCCGGGCTGCCGCTTATATCCGGCCCGGTGTCTTTTTTTCTCACGCTTGAGCAGGGGCCGGCTTTTTCTGCCGCCGCCTCGTACAACACCCTGCTGGGGGTGCTGGCCTGCACGGCTACTGCCCTTATCTATCCCCGGCTGGCGGCGCTGGGCATGCCCTGGTTTGTGGCGCTGCCAGCGGCCCTTGGCGGTTTTTTTGGCTGCGGCATGCTGGTGCTGCATCTGCCGTTCACGCATCTGTGGGCGGTAATCCTCTCGTCCCTTGCACCGGTGCTGGTGCTGGCCTGCCTGCCCCGAATTACGGCCCGCTGCGAGCACGGCCACGCAATGACGGCCTACGTGCGCGTACCCGTGCAGATGGCCTGCGGGGCCACGCTGGTGTATGCGGTGACCGAAGCCGCCCACTGGCTCGGACCCGGCTGGAGCGGCGTGCTAATGTTTTTTCCCGTCATGGTCTGCTCCATTGTGCCCTTTGCCCACGCCACGCTGGGGGCTGCGGCCGTGGTGAGCATCTTTCGCGGCATCATGGCTGGGTGGTTTGGCTGCATTGCCTTTGCGGTGGTGGTGATGACAGGGGTCGAGCATCTGTCGCTGTGGCTGTGCTACAGCCTCGCATCGGCGGCGGCCTTGCTGGCGGGCGCGGTCATTTCCCTGCTAGAGCGACGCTTGCAGCAAAAGCATGTCGCAGCCGTAAAAAAAGAATCATAGCCCGATGGCGACCCTGCTGGAGTGTTGTACCGGGATTTTGAAGAAAGGGGGAATTCCTCTTTATTTATGGCATAAAAAGGATTCCTGCTTGGTCTGAAACTGAAGTAATGGTTTTGGGGAGCGGTGCGGGGAGAAGCCCCTTTGCTCGGCTGTCCATTATTCTACCCCTCTACGCGGTCAAGAATAACGTCCCTCAGGGGCGCTTTTAAAAGCCCCGCCTCCCGCAAAATATCTCCAAAACAATCAGGCTGCGCCGCGCTTGCGCCGCAGGCGCTGCAGCACTGGCTCAAGCGTCTCGGGCGCGTTTTGCCTCGCAATGGGCAAAAACAGCGCCGCAAAGGCGCAGCTGCCCAGCACCAGCACCACGCAGGCCCTGATAATGGGCGACAGGGCAAGGGTGCGCATGCATACCTCTGAGGCCCACCAGCCCGCAGCCGTGGCGGGCAGACAGCACAGCGTCACCCGTAGCGCCAGCCCCGGCAGACCGGCAAAAGCCCCGCCGCCGTGACGGCGAATCCATATGGCGACCAGCCACAGCACGTACAGGCTCACGCTCAGGCCGGAGAGGGAGGCTATGGCCCAAGCCCCGTGGGGCACGGCCCACCAGTAGTACAGCGGCACGCACAGGAAGGGTCATGACCGTGCCTGTCACCGCTGGGGTTATGGTGTCGCCGTGGGCGTAGTAGGCCCGAACCAGCACCATGTAGATAATCCAGAAGGGCGTAGCGGCCAGCATGATGCGGGTGAGCGGCAGGGTCGCCAGCGTGTCGGCGGGGCTGAAGCGTCCGCCCTGAAAAATAACGCCCAGTATGGGCCAGCTGGTGGCCGCCATGCAGAAGGCGCAAGGGATGATAAGCGCCACACTGGCCCTCAGGGCCGTACGCAGGGTGGTGTTGAAACGTTCGGTTTCGCCCTGGGCCAGCAGCGAGACCAAAAACGGGTAGGAGGCCACCGCCGCCGCCTGCCCAACCAGCCCCACAGGAACCTGCGTGATGCGCCGCGCGTAGTTGAGCAGGCTTACTGCGCCGTCGCCCGCCAGGCTGCCGAACACCCGCAGAAACTGCTCATCCAGCATCATGATGGTCTGCCCCAGCATGAGGGGCAGGGCGGTGAGCAAAAATTTGCCCATGAGCGGATGCCGCCAGACCATGCGCAGCCGCAGCCCCTGCTGCTCCGCCACCCGCAGGGGCAGTGCAAAGGTTCCCAGGGCGGCGCCCAGGGTCACGCCCACGCAGTAGCCGGTCATGCCGTCCATGTGCGCCAGCAGGCCTGCGGGCAGGGTGGTTTGCGCCGTCCGGGTTGTTGCCAGCCAGGGCAGCAGCAGGCCCACGGCAATGATGGCCCCGTTGTAGATAAGCGGGGCCAGCGCGGGCACGCGAAACTGCCGCCGCATGAACAGCAGGGCCGTGAGGCACGCCCCGCACAAAAAGAATATCTGGGCGGGCAGGATGATGCGCATAAAAAATGCCAGCCGCACCCACTGTTCGGGTGTAAATCCGGGAGCCACAGTCCGTGCCAGCCATGGGGCAAGAGCCATGCCGCCAATGGTCAGCAGGGTCGAGGCCGCCGCCATCCAGCAGAACACGCAAGAAAAAAAGCCCCAGGCATCAACCTCGTCCTCCTGAAACCGGCGGGTCAGCAGGGGGATGATGGTGATGGACATGAAGCCGCCAGCCAGCAGATAATTGATGATGTCGGGCACCACAAAGGCGGCGAAATACATGTCTGATTCGCCGCCAGCGCCAAACTGCCACGAGATTATCTTGTCGCGGGCAAGGCCCATGAGGCGCGACAGCACAGTGCTGGCCGCCAGTATGAGGGCGGCGGCTCCCATGCGTTGCTGGGCTGTGAGCAGCGCCATCAGCGGCCCCGTTTTTTGCTGGTTTTGTCCTTGCCCCTGCCGGATTTGCCTCCGCCAGAGCTGTTGCCGCCAGAATTTTTTCCGCCGCTACGGCGGCTCGACTTACCGCCGCCTGCGGCCTTGCTCCCACGTTTGCCGGGTTCGTCGCCGGGCGAGGTGACCTTCCAGCCGGAGCGCGAACCGCCGGGGCGGCTTGCGCTGCCCGGTTTTGCGCCGCCTTTGCGGGCGGGCCTGCGGGTTGGCTTGCCCCTGCCGCGCCCTGCGCCACCCTGTGCGGCCTTGGGCAGCTCCAGCGGCATGAGGCGTATTTCAAGGCGGCCAAGGTTGACCTCGGCCAGCGCCACCTCGAGGCTCTGGCCCATGCGCCACATGACGCCGGAGCGCTGGCCCACCAGGCTCATGGTGTGCGGGTCGAAGTCGTACCAGTCGTCGCCAAGGTCATCGATGCGGATCATGCCTTCCACAGGCATGTCGGCCAGTTCCACAAATATGCCAAAGTCTGTCACCCCGGCCACCATCCCTTTGAAGTGCTCGCCCACGCGGGGCAGCAGGGCAAGGCAGCCCATGCGGCGATCCATCTCGCGTTCGCAGGTCATGGACGCACGTTCGCGCCGGTTGATCTGGTCGCCGATGCGCAACAGCTTTTGCCCGGCGGGCAGTGCGCCCACGCCGATGCCCAGAGCGGTCTTGAGTGCCCTATGGGTCAGCAGGTCGGCGTAGCGGCGGATGGGCGAGGTAAAGTGGCAGTACGCCTGCGAAGCCAGGCCAAAGTGCCCCTCGTTGACGGGCTGGTAGCGGGCCTGCGGCATGGCCCGCAGGCACAGGCGGTTGACCAGGAATTCCTGATCCGTGCCCTGTACGCGGGCAAGTATGCCCTGCATGGCGGCGGCATCGGGCTGGGCTGGCAGGTCCTCCATACCGGTACCTGCCAGCGTGTCAAAAAGGCTCTCCAGCCGTTCCGGGTCGGGCAGGGGATGCACGCGGTACAAAAAGGGCATGCCCGCGTCGCGCAGGTAACGCGCCACGGCCTCGTTGGCCGCGATCATGAATTCTTCAATAAGCCTGTGGGCGTCGTGCCGCAGCCGGTGCCCCATCCAGACAACGCGCCCTGCTTCGTCCAGGCGGCTATCCGCCTCGGGCAGGTCAAAGTCAAGGCTGCCGCGCTGGCGGCGTGCTTCGCGCAGCGCCGCATACAGGGCAAAGGCCTTCTGCAGCATGGCGATAACCTCATCGCCGCGCGGGTTTTCGCGCAGGGCGGCAAGGGCGGCGGGGTCGTGGTCGAGCATGCAGGCCTTGACCTGATCATAGGTCAGCCGCGCCGCCGAACGCATGACCACCTGGGCAAAGCGCGGCTTGCCGGGCTTGCCCTGTGGAGAAAATGGAATCTCCGCCAGCATTGCCAGCCGGTCCACATCAGGGCGCAGGCTGCACAGGCCGTTGGAGAGCGCCTCGGGCAGCATTGGTTCGACCGAGCGGGGGAAGTACCACGAATTGCCGCGCGCAAGGGCCTCGGCATCCAGCGCGCCGGTACTGCCGCTGCCGCGGGGGCGCACGTAGTGGCTTACGTCGGCAATGGCCACGCGCAGCAGCCAGCCGCCGCCGGGGCGGTCCTCAACCTGCACGGCGTCGTCAAAGTCACGGGCGTCGGCTCCGTCGATGGTCACCAGAGGCAGTGGGCGCAAGTCTTCGCGGTTGCGCATGTCTTCGGGCGTGGGGCCGTCGGGCAGGTTTTGGGCCTCGGCCAGCGCACCGGCGGGAAAGTCGCGCGGCACCTCATGGTTGAGCTTGACCAGCTCTTCCTGCACGGCCACGTCGTCCTCGCGGCCATAGTTGCCCACGAGGCGGGCAGTCCACAGGTCTGAGGCCAGGCGCTGCAGCGGGGCGAGCAGTACCAGCGTGCCGGGCTGGGGGGGCGTTTGACCCTCCGTCAGCTCGACACTGAAATTTACGCTTAGCCGGGCGTCAGCCGGGCGGCAAAAAAGCGTGTTGCCCGTGCGGTGAGCAGCGTGGGCGGGTATTTCCTTGAGGCCGCGTTCGACGACCTCAATGATGCGCCCCTCGGGCGAGGGGCCGCGAGAAGCGCCGGGGCTGAGCGCCACGCGCACAATGTCCTGATGCCAGGCCTCGCCAGTTTGCCCGGCGGGAATGTACACGTCGCGCGCGCCGGTAAATTCGAGCCTGCTGTCGCGGTTGTTTTCGTTCTCGTCGGCGGGGCGCATGGGCGTGACAAAGCCCCCCCTGTCGCGCAGGGAACTGAAGCGGCCCAAGATATGCTTGAGGGTTTCGGGGCGCGCCCACAGGCCGCCTCGCAGCCGCAGCAGGCTGCCCTGGTCGGCCAGTGTGGCGAGCAGGGCTTCCAGATCGCCCTTGGCGCGGCGGGCAAGGCCCAGCACGCTCAAGATGCCGTCCACGCGCATGGGGCGCGACTGGGCGGCGAGGATTTTCAGCAGTTCCTCACGCGAGGGAAAGCCGGGGGTATGTGCAGCAGCGCCAGACGCGCCGCGTGGGGATTTTTTCTTTTTCATAAAATTCCGTAGTGCGAAAAAAGGGGGCAAAAGGCATGGCCTTTCGCCCCCAGTCTCTCAAATCTCAGACTGCGCTGGCGCAGGGCCGCGTCACTCGCGGTTGCCGCCAAACAGGCGCAGCATCATGAGGAAGAGGTTGATAAAATCAAGGTACAGGGTCAACGCGCCAAGTATGGCGCCTCGGCGCACGGCCGTGCCGTCCTCGAGGGGGGCGTTCTCGCCGAACTGGCGCAGCTTCTGCGTGTCATAAGCGGTCAGGCCGGTGAAGATGAGCACGCCAAGGCAGCTGATGATAAAGTCCATCATGCTGCTCTTGAGGAAGATGTTGACCAGCGAGGCGATGACAATGCCGATGAGCCCCATGAAAAGGAAGCTGCCCATGGCGGTGAGGTCGCGCTTGGTAACCGTTCCGTAGACCGACATGGCCAGGAAGGTGCCCGTGGTCACCAGAAAGGCGTTGGCGATGGACGCTATGGGGTAGACCACAAAAATGGACGAAAGCGTTGCGCCCGTAACGGCCGAGTACAGCAAAAACAGCCCTGTGGCCGTGCCGCCGGACATTTTGTGAACCGCCGCCGAAAGGGCGATGACAAGGCCAAACTGGGCCACCAGCATGAGAACAAGCACAATGGTGTTGCCAAAAATGGCTTCCTGCACGGCAGGCGAGCTGGCAACTGCGTAGGCTACAACTGTGGTTACGCCCAGACCGGCGGTCATCCACTGATAAACCTGACGCATGTAAATGGAAGCGACGCTGCTGGCGGCGCCTTGAGCAACACTGCGGGTGTACGACATTATATCCTCCGAAAAGCAGTTGAAGGCGTTCAGCCTGCATGGCGGCTGCGGCTCCCGTGCCGCAGTGCCGTCTTGAGGCCTGAAGTTTGTCTTCTGCATGTAAGTATAATGACGGCAGCAGCAATTAGCAAGGGCTGGAGGGGGAAACTTCGTCTTGCGGGCCTGCGCAAAAGCAGTCGCCCGGCCCGGGCGGGGCCATATGCACATGCGTGGCGGCCCCCTGCGTACCCTTGCTGCCCGGCAGGCCCCGTGCTACCGTGCGGCCTGCCGGGGCAAACCTGGCACACCAAACTTTGAGGAGTATTCCATGAAATCATTTCGTGTATTTTTTCGAGTAATTACGTTGACTCTCTGCCTTGGGGCCGTCCTTGCCCTGGCCGGACAGGCTCAGGCCGCCGACCCTGACCCGGCGGTAAAGCTTGAGACCAGCATGGGCGACATTATTGTGCGCCTTGATTCACGCAAGGCCCCCATCAGCACGGCCAACTTTGTGCAGTACGTCAAATCGGGTTTTTACGACGGCACGGTTTTTCACCGCGTCATCAAGAATTTTATGATTCAGGGCGGCGGCATGACTGCAGACCTGAAGCAGAAGTCTGCCCGCGCCTCCATCCGCAACGAGGCTGACAACGGTCTGAAAAACAAAAAGTACACCATTGCCATGGCCCGTACCGGCGAGCCGCATTCGGCCTCGTCGCAGTTCTTTATCAATGCCAAGGACAACGACTTTCTCGACTTCAAGAGCCAGACTCCCCAGGGCTGGGGCTACGCCGTGTTTGGCAAGGTCATCAAGGGGCAGGAAGTGGTAGACAAGATTGCCGCCGTGCAGACCGGCAAAAAAGGCTACTACGACGACGTGCCCATGGAAAACGTGGTTATCAAGAAGGCCGTTGTGGTGGAATAGCCCGACGGCAGGTATGCTTGGCGGCGTTGCCGCCGTGTGCAGGCGGAGGGTCTACTGGCCCTCCGTTTTTATTTTTCCGCCGGTGCGGCGCTGGCTGCCGCTGCTGCCCGCCCACGGCTGTTTTCATACATGCTGCCCCAGGCCTTTAGCGATTCCATGATGGGCACAAGTGAAACGCCCAGCGGCGTGAGAGAATAATCCACCCGTGGCGGAACGGTGCCGTACACCTTGCGGCTCACGAGGCCGTCGTCTTCCAGTTCGCGCAGCTGGCGCACCAGCATGCGCTCGCTGATTTCCGGCAGGGTACGCCGCAACTGGCCGAAGCGAATGACCTCCTGCAACGACAAAAAATAGATGACCAGCAGCTTCCACTTGCCGCCAATGAGCTGCAAGGTGAGTTCAAAGTGGCAACGATAGTTGCCCTGCACTGGCGGGCATGTGGGTGTGTTTTCCATGGGGGTGTCCTGCGCTTTCAATACTATACTTTTTATCAGTACCTGCTATTTATGTTACAATATGTTTTTTTTATCAGTACTTCAACTTTTGCAGATAAGGGATATGATGTAGGCAAAACGATCACCCAGGAGATACGCATGAAAGTACTGGCCATAAACGGCAGCCCCAGAAAAAACGGCAATACGGCCCTGCTGCTGCAGGAGGCGCTGGCCCCCCTGCGCGAAGCGGGCTGGGAAGTGGAAACTGTGCAGCTGGGCGGCAAAAAGATTCAGGGATGCCGGGGCTGTGAAAAATGCGCGGAACTCAAGAATGGCCGCTGCATTTTTGACAACGACCTGCTCAACGAACTGCTGCAAAAAATGCTGGCGGCAGATGCCATGATTCTGGGTACGCCCTGTTATTTTACGGATATGTCTGCGGAACTGAAAGCGCTGGTGGACAGGGCCGGGTTTGTGGCCTACGTCAACGGCGGACTTTTTCAGGGCAAAATCGGCGCGGCAGTGGTGGCTGCGGGGCGGGCAGGGGCCACCCACGCTTACGACAGCATCAACCACATGTTTTTGATGTCCAAGATGCTTGTGCCCGGTTCGACCTACTGGAACGTGGGTTTTGGCCATGCAGAAGGGGAAGCGGGAAAGGACGCCTTTGCCCTGGAAAACATGCGGCACCTGGGCCGGGCCATAGACTGGCTGGGCAAGGCGGTAGCGCCGCATATGGCGGAATATCCGGCGTCCTGAGTGCAGGAACGCGCCACAAAATCGCAGTATACAACGTGGTGCAAGCGGAGCGGTTAAGTCAGGCGGGTGGACGAAGCTGCAGGGCGGAGCTGGAGGCTGCGCATGAGCGGAGGCTACTTGCCCGTCAGTGCGGCAAAGCGGCGCACGGTCAGGTGGCACACGGCCACAGCCAGCGCGTCCGAGGTGTCCAGCGCCCAGTTGGCGTTTTTGACGTTGAGCAGACGCTGCACCATAAAGGCCACTTGTTCTTTTTCGGCCCGGCCTGTTCCCACAAGGGATTTTTTGACCAGGGTGGGCTCGTAGTCGCTGATGGAGAGGCCGTGCGCCGCGCAGGCGGCCACGGCCACGCCCCGCGCCTGGCCGAGTTTGAGGGCGGAGGCGGCGTTTTTGGCGGTAAAGACCTGCTCTATGGCGGCTTCTTCCGGCTTGAGGCGGGACAGCACTGCTGAAAGCTCGTGGTAGATGCGCGCCAGCCGGTCAGAAAATTCCTTCCCCGCCGAGGCGGTGCGCACCACGCCGCAATCCACCAGCTGCAGCACGCCTGAAGCTTCGCTCACCACGCCCCAGCCCGTGCGCTGCGAGCCGGGGTCGATGCCTATGACAGTTACCGCCTGCATGGCCTGCTAGAGCAGAAACGAGGTTACAATATAGTCGGCTGCAAGGATAAGCACGCACGAGATGACCACTGCGGAGGTGGTGGCGTTGCCCACGGCCTCCGGGCCTACGCTGTCGCGTCGCTTGTTGGTAAAGTAGCCCTGGCGGCAGCAGACGGTGGTGACCAGCAGGCCGAAAAGTATAGCTTTGATAAAGCCGCCGTTAACGTCTGTGGCGGTCACGGAGCTGGTGATACGGTAAAAATACGCGCCTTCGTTGATGCCTAGCATGAGCACGCCCGTGAGGTAGCCGCCGATGATGCCGATAACGTCAAACACCGCCGTCAGCAGCGGAAAGGCGATGAGCGAGGCCACAATGCGCGGGCTGACCAGATAGCCCATGGAGTTGATGTCCATGACGTCCAGGGCGTCTATCTGGTCGGTAATGCGCATGACGCCGATCTCGGCCGTCATGGAGGACCCGGCGCGACCCGTAAGCATGATGGCCGTGAGCACTGGCCCAAGCTCGCGGATAAGCGTCAGCGACACGGCGGAGCCCAGCATGCCCACAGAGCCGAATTTCACCAGGGTGTAATAGCCCTGCAGGCCAAGCACCATGCCGCAAAATACGCCGATAAGCATGATAAGAAACAGCGATTTTGAACCAATGATATAGAGCTGTTGCATGGTGCGCGGAAATATCTTGGGGCTGGCAAATATCTGCGCCAGTCCTTCGAACATGAACAGGGCCGTGCCGCCAAGGGCGTCAACGCCGCGCAGACAGGGTCGCCCGATCTTGCGCAGAAAATCGCCAAAAGATTCGGTTGCCGTCATGGTTCGCCTCACCGCCCGGTTTTTTGCGGTTTGCTTGAAACCGGTTTTTGCGAAACCTGAATGGGCACGCCAAGCCTCATGTGGCGCAGGTCTTCACGCAGGTTGAAGGCGTCGTCTTCCGTGCCGCGCATGTTGACCAGCACAAGCACGAGCTTGCCGCTTTTCTGGGTGCGGGTATGCAGACCCTTGCCCTCAAGACGCGTGCGCAGCTTGTCGGCGTCTTCGTCAGACTTGAACGCCGCCACCTGGTACACGTAATCGAATTGCGGCCCGGTTTTTGCCGGGGCTGGCTTGGCGGCCTGCGCACCGTTTTGCGCACCGTTTTGCGCGCCCGTCTGTGCCCCCGCCTGTGCCCCCGCCTGATTGGCGCCAGGTTTGATGCCCCACGCCGCCATGCTGTTGGGCGAAGGCTGCGAAAAAGGATAGGCTGGGGCCTGCGGAGCCTGTTGGGCCTGCGGGGCCGCCGTTTTTTGCCCCTTGCCGTCGGCGGGTTTGCCGGGCTGGTCAGGGGCCGCCGTGGTCGGGGCCGCAGCTGCGTCAGCCGTCGGGGCCTGTGCGTCGGCGGTTTCCGCCCCTGCAGCCGCAGCAGGCGCAGGAACCTCCTGCTGGGCGGGTTTGCCCTTGCCCGGGGCGGAATCCTTGGAGATCATGCTGGTCATCTGCTCGACGCGAGTTTCGGGGTTTTGCCCGCGCCCGACCATAAAGCCCATAAAAAACGACCAGCCCACAGCGACCGCCAGGATGGTTCCCAGCAGCGTGGCCATTGGCCCCGAAAGGCGGATAACAAAACGGCGCTTCTCGCCCGAAGGCTGGGAAACGACAGATTTGCGGGGTTTACGTAAGGGGGCGGCCATCAGGTATCCTCCGTCGTGGGCCACTGGCCTTTGTATCCTGCCTGTGCAGGCGCATGCTGTAAAGATGCGCGGGGCGACCGCGGCAAACCTTGCCAGGATGCGCCCTGCAGCAGGCACAAGACTCAATGGGCACACGCCGAATATTCGACGTTTTTGCAGTCAGCGGGGTAAATGCCCGCTCTTTGGTTGCCGGCAGGCAAGACCCTGCCTACATGCTCTCCGGAGCGCTTACGCCAAGGACGTCCAGGCCGTTGCGCAGCACCTGACCGATGGAGCGCAGGAGGGCCAGGCGGGCCAGGGTGCGCGGCGCGTCGTCGGCCAGCAGCACCTGATGCTTGGCGTAGTAGCTGTGCAGCTGTCCGGCCAGTTCTGTAAGGTAGGTGCTCACATGGTGCACGCCAAGCGATCTGGCGGCAGAGGCCAGCATGTCTTCAAGCGTTGCGGCCTTGCGCAGCAGGGCCATGTCTTCTGGCGTATCAAGCCCTTGCAGCAGGGCGGCATCGGCCTTGCCGGGCAGCGCAAAACCGCGTTCCTCAGCCCTGCGCAGCACGGCGCAGATGCGCGCGTGGGCGTACTGCACATAGTACACGGGGTTGTCGAGGCTGCGCTGTTTGGCAAGCTCAAGGTCAAAGTCGAGCGGGCTGTCGCTCTTGCGCGAAAGAAACATGAAACGCGCCGCGTCCACGCCCACTTCCTTGATGACGTCGGCCAGGGTTTCAAACGTGCCCGCGCGGGTGGACATGCTCACGGGCTGACCCTCGCGCAGCAGGTTGACCAGCTGGATAAGCACCACGTCAAAGCTGTCCTGCGTTTTGCCCATGGCCGTGATGGCCGCGCGCATACGCGGGATATAGCCGTGGTGGTCTGCGCCCCAGATGTCGATGAGCCAGTCGTAGCCGCGCTGGAACTTGTCGTGGTGGTAGGCGATGTCGGAGGCAAAGTAGGTCAGGCTGCCGTCAGACTTGCGCAGCACGCGGTTTTTGTCGTCGCCGAGATTTTCGGTGGCAAACCAGTAGGCATTGTCTTTTTCGTAGGTATAGCCTGCGGAATCGAGCGCCTTGAAAGCGGCGGCCACGGCCCCGCCTTCCACAAGGGTTTTTTCGGAAAACCAGCGCTGGTGCTCAACGCGAAATTCGTTGAGGTCGGCCTTGATGCCGTTGAGGATGTCGTTCATGGCCTTGTCGTAGCACACGTCCTGTCCCTCGGCGTCGGGTAGTTGCACAAGGGCGGGGTTGGCGTCGAGCATCTCGCGGGCGATGTCGATGATGTAGTCGCCCTTGTAGTAGTCTTCGGGCCAGGTAACGGGCATGCCGGCCAGTTCCTTGGCGCGCAGCCATACCGAAAGGCCCAGCAGGCGCATCTGGCGACCTGCGTCGTTGATATAATATTCCGTATTTACGTCGTAGCCGGCCATGCGCAGCAGGCGGGCAAGGCTGTCGCCCACGGCCGCGCCGCGCCCGTGCCCCACATGCAGGGGGCCGGTGGGGTTGGCCGACACGTATTCCAGCAGCACTTTTTTGCCCGCGCCGCCCGTGCTCTTGCCGTATTCCGCACCGGCGGATTCAATATCCACCACAGTGCCGCGCCAAAAATCCTGCGTAAATGTCACGTTGCAAAAGCCGGGGCCAGCCGCCTCGGCATGGGCCACATCGGGGCAACGCTCCACGAGCTTCTGGGCAAATTTTTGCGCCAGCTCACGGGGGTTGGCCTTGGCTTCCCTGGCCAGCAGCATGGCGGAGTTCACAGACAGATCGCCGTGCTTGGGGTCGCGGGGCGGCTCGATGACGGTTTTGACGGGCCAGGCAAGGCCTTCTTCTTCAATAATGCCCTTCAGGGCCGTGCGCAGGGTATCAATGGCGCGCATAGTGCTGGTGTCCTTTTGTGCAACGGTTGTGGCTGGTCGCCTGTGGTAGCCGGGGCCTGCGCCGCCGGAAACCCCGTTTCGGGTTCATGCGCCCCCTGCCTGCGGTCAGTGCCGCACGGGAACGCATGAAGAAAAAAGTTGGCAAAAAATGCGGAAGAGCCCGCCCGAACAATCGGGCCCGCTCCCCGGATACTATCCCGCAAAGGCCGAAGCGGTCTCCGCATTGTTGACCAGCTCGACGGCAAGGTCTTCCGCCTGAGCGGTACCGGCAAGGCACGGCGC
>Ga0268359_11538_pt1 | contig 15273 bp, 12 predicted proteins | sample BioMet11_FD_194416 | JGI IMG/M metagenome (GOLD analysis project Ga0268359, IMG submission 194416) | Sewage microbial communities from Oakland, California, United States - Biofuel 11 (PacBio Assembly) | ecosystem: Engineered > Wastewater > Sewage > Unclassified | place: USA: California | collected...
CGATGACGAGACCGATCATGGTGCCGATAAGCATGGGCTCGCCAAAGACGCCGAACTTCTTCTGCAGCGTGTCGGTGTTGATGTTGATGTCACGGAAGCCAGGGATCTTGTCGAAGATCCAGTTGAACAGCATGGCGATGGGGGCGTATGCGGTGGTGAAGCCGTGGGGCAGCGAGACGCCCGGCATGCTGAGGGACTCCTCGACCAGCGGGGCGGTGTAGTCGCCAAGAACCATGATGATGACCATGTTCAGGACGGCGGCGATGATTCCCCACACAAGGCTGTTGGTGACGATGGCGACGAGGGCGCCGGTGAACGCGAAGTGCCAGTAATCCCAGATGTCAACGTCAACGGTCTGGGTCGTGTTGGTGAGCAGCATGACGATGTTCACCGCAAGGCCCAGCGGGATGATGATGGCACCGACGACCGAACCCATGGCAATGGCGGCAGCGGCGGGCCAGCCGACATCCACGACCGTCAGCGACAGGCCGAAGCGCTCGACCATCACCTGGACGGCAGGAGAGAGCGTCGTGCCGAGCAGCGAGTTGATGACGAGGTTCAGCCCGATGAAGCCGATGCCGACCGTGAGGCCCGCGCGCAGCGACTTGCCGAAGCCGGCGCCGAAGCAGCAGCCGAGGATCGTGAGGACGATAGGCATCATGACCGAGACGCCTAGGCCAGAGATGAATGTGAAGAAGCCGAGAAAGGCATCCATTCCCTCTTCCTTTCTTTCGAATACGTATCAGGACTTTTGGTAGTTACTCCGTGCATCCCAACGTGACAGGCAAGCACTCCGCGGTTAGCGCAGGCCACACGTCGAGAGAAGTACCAAGACGAGACGCGCTATTCCTCTTCCATGAGCTTGAGGATCTGCTCGTTGGGAACCTCGACGCCTCTGCCCATGAGATAGGGCACCCCGTTGATGTAGGGGCAGTGAAGCTCGGTCGGTGCGATGGATGTGGCAACGATGAAGTCGTAGTTGCGTGACTTCTCGGGAGCAGAGGCCAGGGGAACCTGGGTGATCTCGTACTTGCCCTTATAGCCATGCGAGTCGAGAAGCTCCTCGACCTTCTTCCGGGCAATGGTGGAGGTCACGATTCCCGAACCGCAGGAGAGCAGGATGTGCTTGATCTTACCAGCCATGACAAACCTACCTTTCTCGCACGGTCGACCGTGCGTCCAATTGGTGAATACAGTCTACTCGCCGATCACGATGACACGCACCTTGCGCGTGCGCTCCCGCGTGCGGTCGTAGTCGACGAAGAAGACGCTCGCGAGGCCGTTCATCTGGAGGTCGCCGCCCTCGACCTCGAGGGTGACGCTGCCGCCTATAAGGGTGGAGCGCAGGTGGGCGTCGCCGTTCCAGAGCGCGCGGCGGTCGCCGCCGGGCAGGTAGGACCCGACGTCGGGCCACGACTCGACCTCCTCGAAGTGGCGCTCGCCGGGGTAGTTGTAGGTGACCCAGTCGCGCTGCTCGGGGAAGACCCTCTGGAGGCCGTTGGTGAGGTCGGTCTGGAGGAAGGTGTCGCCGTCGGGGTTGCGGTCGTGGTCGAACTCCTCGGTGAAGACCGCGCAGGTGGTGTGCTGGGAGATGACCGCGACGACGCCCTCGGCGACGCCGCTCCCGCGGACGACGTCGCGGACCTGCCGGGTGATGTCGACGTAGGTGGGCTTGCCGGCCAGGGTCTCGACGACGATGCGCCCCTTGTGCACGGCCATGGCTACTCCTCCCTCGAGATGGCGGCGCGGACGCGGTCGAGCGCCTCGAACATCTCGTCGAGGGTCGCGAACGGGTCGGCTGCGGCCACGATGCCGGAGGTGCCGCCGGTGGCGTCCCCGCCGTAGGCGATGGCGTCGTAGACGTCCCGCCCGGTGGAGATCCCCGCCGCCTGAAGGACCATCGTGGACGGCGAGACGGACTTGACCGCCTCGGTGCTCGTGCGGACGTAGTCCTCCCCCGCGACCCTGCCGGTGCCGATGAGCTCGTTGAGCTCGCAGGTCATGACGTCGGGGCGCAGCTCGGCGATGGCGCGGGCCTCCTCGACCGAGTCGGCGCAGACGACGGTGAGGATGCCGACCTCGCGGGCGCGGGCCATCGTCGCCGCGAGCTCGCCCACCGTCATGGGGTTCTCGGCGTGGTTGAGGAACGTGGCCCTGACGCCGGCCGCGGCGAGCGCCTCGGGGAGGACGTGGCCCATCCCGCGGCCCGGGCGCAGGCTCTCCATGGCCTGGGCGCAGGGGATGAGGTGGGGGCAGTTCCCGACGACCCAGGGGAGGTCGACGAGCTGGGCGGTGAACAGCGACTGGAGGCCGTACCTCTCGCAGAGCTCGTCGGTCTTCGCGGCGAGGCCGTGGAGGGCCTCCCCGTACAGGTACGACTTGGGGTTGACGACGAAGAACGGCCGTCTGAGGACTATCTTCTCCATTTTGTCTTTCTCCCTCTAAGTTGTCCGTAAGCACATATACAACCATGTGTTGTCACTGTGAATAAGATAGCACTTGTTCACTGAACATTGAACAACTTTGTGAAGAGCGAGGGAAATAGACGGTATGTTATGAGGGTTGAACGGCAGTACCCACCACTTCCTGGCCCGCTTTGAGCCATGTGAAGCTCCACTCGATGGGCGTCTCGTCGTCTAGGCGGATCACCTGCTCGAGCAGAAGCACGGGCGATGACTCCTCACAGCCGAGGTAGTCACCGTGCTCCTTCCCTGCCACGCGCGCGACATAGCGCATGCGCGATGACTTGATCTTCCGTCCGGCGCAGTGTTCCACGGCATCGAAGGCGGGTTCCTTGGTAAAGTCGACGTCAAAGAGCCCCGGGCACTCGCGCAGGCTGTTCCAGCCCTCTTGGCACATGATGGGTTCACCGTTGACGGTGCGGACGCGCCTGAGGTACATGACCTGGTCCCCAGGACGCAGCTCCAGCATCGAAACCACCTCGGGAGGGGCTGCCAGGCGTTGTTTGACGAGCACGTGCGTGACGAAGTCCTTGCCTTGCTCGTGGAGGGATGCGGCGAATGAGATCGGCCGCTCGCCAGCGGGATGCGAGATTCCCGCCTCCGCCACGAAGGTGCCGGATCCACGCACCTGGGTGAGAAGACCCTCGTCTACCAGAGATTTTATGGCACGTCGGACGGTGCCGCGGCTGAGGTCGAAGGAGTCCATGAGCTCGTGCTCGGAGGGGATGCGCCTTCCCGGCGTCCACTCGCGGGAGTAGACCTTCTCGCGGAGGATGTCGGAGAGCTGGACATGCAGCGGGATGGATTCGGTTCGAGTGAAGGAGTCAGAAGAAGACTTCACGATGTTGCTTCGTGAAACGGTGGGCATCGTGCCATAGGCTCCAACGAAGTCAAGCCCGGAGAAAGCGTCTGACATTACGGCAGCTCCAGTAGGATATGAGGCGAAGCGCCCCGCGGGTGAGCGTACAGACCCGTTGTACACCAGTTGTACTAGACAACCGGTTTCCATTTCGTCAATTGCAGGTGACCACCAAAAATCCGAGGAGATACATGGTAGGGGCGGTGGGACTCGAACCCACAATCCTTTCGGTCGCGGATTTTAAGTCCGCTGCGTATGCCAGTTCCGCCACGCCCCCATGTGCCAAGTCTACGTCAGCGAGCGCAGCACCGGCTTCCAGACCACCGGTGAGGGCTGCCCCTGGAGCGTGAGCGCCGCCGTGATGGAAAGGCCGAAGAGCAGGTCGCTCTCGCTCACGATCAAGCTCGGGAAGCCCGTCTGCGTCATGAGCTCTGACACGGCAATCGTACCACCAAGGATGACGGACGCTCGCTTCTCCTGAAGACCGGGAAGCGCACGACGTCCCTCCTCCGTGAGGGCCGCGAGACGACCCTCGAGGCCGATGACGTCATCCGCAGAGAGCGTGGCCAGATGAACACGGCTTGCATCGTAGGGTACCAGCTCGTCTCGGATGGCCACGAGACTCGTCGACGTACCGCCCGTGACCACGAGCGTGGCAGGAGCCCCCTTGCCGCCACAGTGCAGGCCGCCCTCGCTCACGACGGACGAGAAGAGCCGCGCCGCAAACGCGTGAGCCTCGGCGACGTCAGCCGTCGATGGCGGATCCGTCCTTGAGAGGAAGAGCTCGGTGAGACGTCTGCATCCCACGTTGGTCGATCGGACGAAGGTGAGATCGAGCATGCTGCCGTCGAGCGTCCCGCAGGCAAGCTCGGTCGAACCGCCGCCGTTGTCGGCCACGAGGATGCGCTGGCCCAAGAAGTCCTGCGCCACGCCGAGGAAGGTGAGCGCGCCTTCGATCTCGCCGGGAATGACGAGCGGCTCGAGGCCGAGGGAGGCAAGGGCCTGCCCCAGGTCGGGCGAGTTCGATGCGTCGCGGGCGGCACTCGTGAGCGTACATGCCACGACCTCCGCGCCAGCTGCGCGGGCAGACTCCACATAGGCGCCCACGCATACGAAGACACGCTCCATCGCCGCCTGGGCGAGACGCCCGGTCTCGGCAACACCCTCGCCGAGATTGCAGATGGTGGAGTTCTTCGCAAGACGAACGACGCGCGCGCCCTCGACGTCGGCGACGGCAAGGCGAGCGGTGACGGTCCCGATGTCTATGACGGCGACGCGCCTCATGCGGACCCCTCCTGATAGGCGAAGATGAAGTCGAGCACGGTGACGTACCAGGGGTCAGAGCTGGCGGACGTGTCGCTTGACGATGTGCTCTCGTCGAGGCCATCGACCTTGACGCCCGTCTCGCCCTCCGTGACGTAGCCGCGTTTGCGCGCCTCGTCCTCGATGCCCTCGCGAGTCTGAAGGCTGGTGAGTTCGTCCTGGAGGTCAGAGTTCTCCTGATCGATGTCGCTATAGCTGTTCTGGAGAATGTCGTTGGTACGCCATGCCGAGTAGTACGTACGCGCTGGTGCGTAGAGCATGGCGACGATGACGAGGATGAGACCGACCGCGATGAGGGGGCGCTTGTGCCGCCTCAGCCGTTCTCGAAGCGGTTCTCGATGGGCGACCACGTCATCGGCAGCCTGCGTCGCAGTTGCATGGACACGCCTCCCGTCCGCCTTCTTCGAGACGGTGCGCGCAGCCTTCCTTGTGGAGTGGGTCGTGCTCATGCCAGCTTCGTTTCTTGGTCGTTTTGGCATTTCCGGCGCCCGCCACGCAGGGTACCGCTCTGACACAAGTTATACCAGATGAGCGACGTCAGGGAAACGCTACGTGCGCTTCTCCTCACCCTTAGCATGCACCCACAGCTCGTTCTGCTCGGCGGTGGAAAGCTCGCGCACGTCACGGCCCTGCTCGCGAGCGAGCTCCTCCACACGCGCCCAGCGTCTGCGGAACTTGCGGTTGCTCGCGGCGAGCGCCCGCTCGGCATCCACCCCCTCGCGGCGAGCGACGTTGACGATGGCAAAGAGCATGTCACCAAACTCAAGCTCACGCTCTTTGGAGCCGGGAACCGCTTCCTCGAACTCCTCGCGCTCCGAGGCGACCTGTCGCCAGACGTCATCCACGCTCTTCCATTCGAAGCCCGCCTTGGCGGCGCGCTTCGAGATCTTCTGACATTGCATGAGCGCAGGAAGGCACGTGGGCACGCTGTCGAGCAGGCCTTCGGGACGCGTGCCCTCCGTGCGCTTCACGTCATCCCAGATTGCCATGACCTCGTTTTGATCCGTTGCGACACGGTCGCCAAAGACATGTGGGTGACGACGGACAAGCTTCTCGTCTATTCCCCGAACCACATCGTGGATGTCGAAGGACCCCTCGTCTGCGCCTATCTGCGCGTGGAGGGCGATCTGCTCGAGCACGTCGCCAAGCTCCTCGGTGAGGTGAGCGTCATCATGATGGTCGATGGCATCCGTCGCCTCGTAGGCCTCTTCGATGAGATCGCGTGCGATGGATTCGTGCGTCTGCTCCTTGTCCCACGGGCAACCGTCGGGCTGGCGCAGCCGCCACATGATGCGCACGAGCGTGTCGAACTCGTCCTGACGCCCCGGTGCCCCTTCGCGAGAACGGATCTGGGCGTCCACGGCCGCAACCGGGCTGCAGAGACACCCTGCCTCCCGTCCTGTGGCATCGGTCGCGACCGGTACGAGGCTGTCCCTCCCCTGCTGGTCGGGACGCTCGCGCTCAATGGCAGAGACAAGCGCGGCAGACACCATGGCCGCAGCCACCGGACCTGGGTGTAGCACCTGGTCGGAAAGCATGACAGGGTTTCGCGGAATGACGTGATGGCCGTCGACGAAGGTCATGTGCTTACGATGGTCGCAGAGGTCTGCAAGCATGCTGCCCATCCACGCGAGGCTGCGACCGCAGGGGCGCGGCTCGTTCTCGTCGGCACGCCAAAGCGGGGAGAGGACGTACACGGGCGTCTTCGGAAAGGCCTCGGCGAGGGCATCGAGATAGTTGGCGGCGTCCCTGCGGATGCGCTTGGCCGACTTCTTGCGGTCCCAGTCATTGGTGCCATAGGCCACGACGACGGTGGTGGGCGGATGCTTGCGGAGACGGCCCAGGCCCTCGAGCGTGGTGGCGTCAAAGACATGGCCCGCCACCGCCTGGTTGAGAAGATCGAGACCGAGCGCCTGGGCAACCTGCACCGGATAGGCGAGCGATGGGCTGCCTACCACGAAGCCCTGGGCGATCGAGTCACCAAGGACGAGAAGGTATCCATGGTCGGGAGCTGGCTCGAGCGAGCCGTTGGAAGCAAGGTTGCCCACGGCGACCGACATGATGTACGGGAGGTAGATGCGAACCTCGACAGGCGTGTGGAATGGGTTGTCGAACGTCACCTCGATGCGTCCGGTGGCGGCAGGCACGGTATAGGCGTTGCCTCCCACGACTACGAGGTCGATGCCATCGATCACCCCGTCGACGGGATTGCCGATGCCACCCACGCCGGCCATGACCGAGCGGAAGAGCGGATGGTCATGGTTGAGGTCTCGTATGACGCGGCAGTCGAGGGAGACGCGGTTGCCATCGGTCACGAAGTCGATGCACGCGCCGGCGGTGGCCTCGGCGCGACAGCCTCGGTTCAGCCCGCGAAGCCTCTTGAGCTGGGCCTTGGTGAAACGTCGCGGCACGACGAACCCATCGGAACAGCGAACGAGTCCCACAGCCCCACGGACGAAGCCCTCGATGGGAGCGGTCGCCACTTAGCCTTCCATCTCCTCGGGATATCTGAAGCCCCAGTCGCGGCGCAGCCGCGTCATGAGAGCCATGACATCGGCGGAGGTCTCTATCTGTGCGAGGGCACCGGCATCGCCGGCGGCGGCAGCCTCGAGATCGGACATGACGTAGCCCAGGGCAAGCTCCCTCTGGCCAACGGATATCTCCTCGACCTCCCCGCTCTCGGTCCAGACGATGCGTGCACTGTCGGCACGCGGGTACTCCATGATCTCGATGTAGGCCTTGTCGGCGCTTATCATGGCACGCTTGGGCTGCTTGGAGTGCATGGTGAGCGTGATGGACACCATCTGTCCCTCGACGTTGCGCATGAGGATGCCGTCCATCTCATCAACGCCGGTAGGCGCGGGGCTCATGAGCGAGACCATCTCGCCAGGACAGCTCTCGAGGAAGAGACGGGCCAACGTGATGGAGTAGACGCCGATGTCGAGGAGTGCCCCTCCCGCGAGGTTGGGATTGAAGAAGCGGTTTCTCATGTCGTAGTCCTTGTAGGACCCGAAGTTCTCCTGCACGAGGTTGACGGGGCCGAAGTCACCCGCCCCGACGCGACGCACGAGCTCCTTGTAGAGGGGCATGTGCAGGATCGTGCAGGCGTCCATGAGCACGACGCCATGGGCGGCGGCAATCGTGCGCGCCTCGTCGAGCTCGTCGGAGTTGAGCGTGATCGCCTTCTCGCAGAGCACGTGCTTGCCCGCCGCAAGGGCCTTGCGCAGGTAGGTGATGTGCGTGTTGTGCGGTGTGGTGAGATAGATGGCGTCGATGTCAGGGCTCGCGATGAGGTCGTCGATGGAGTCATAGACCCTGCCCACGCCATACTTCTCGGCAAAGGCGTCGGCCTTGTCCCGCGTGCGATTTGCCACGCCGTCGATGGCGCGTCCCTCGAGCGCCAGCGTCTGCGCCATCTGGTTGGCGATGACGCCACAACCGATGACACCCCAGCGAAGCCGTGGGGCGGTTTCCGCGGTAGCTACCTCTGACATGTCCGTCTCCCCTCGTCGAGCGACCGGTACGGTACTGGTACCCATTCTATGACCGAGGCTCTCATGGCCAGCATCCCAAACGTCGCAGGCGCGCAAATCCCGTGTCACACGGCGGCCCCTCACGACTCGTCTTCGCCGCCAAGCTCCTCGAGCACGCCAAGGACGGCCGGCATGATCTGCTCGCCCCCCTTGCGGAAGGGATACGCAAGCTTGTGGGTCTTGGGATAGTTGAGCGCACCACGCCCCTTGAGCTTGAGTGCCACCTGACGCGGAACATCCACTCCCAGGTAGACGATCCTTCCGTTGACGAGCGAGACGGACGTGCAGCCCAGACGCTGAGCGCGGATGCGTACGCGGGCTCGGTCGAAGAGGTTGCGCCCGGCAAGCGGCAGGGCACCAAAGCCCTCCTCCGTCTCGCGCTGAAGCCCGTCCACGTCGGCAAGCTCGGTCGCGGCCGCAAGCCGTCGGTAGCAGAGCACGCGCCGGTCCACCTCGGGGATGTACTCCTCTGCCAGGAAGAAGTCGGCGGAGAGGTTGATGGTGACCTCGGGTACCTCGATCTCGGTCGCCTCGCCACGCGCCTCCGCCACCGCCTCGCCGAGCATCTGCGTGAAGAGGTCAAAGCCCACGCTCGAGAGGTTGCCGTGCTGCTCGGCGCCCACAAGCGAACCGGCGCCGCGTATCTCGAGGTCGCGCATGGCGATCTTCATGCCGCTGCCGAGGTCCTGGTACTCGTTGATCGCCGTGAGACGATCGGTCGCCTCGGGCGTGAGCGGTGCCTCGCCGGGGAACATGAAGTAGGCGTACGCCTGGATGCGACCGCGCCCCACGCGACCCTTCAGCTGATAGAGCTGAGCCAGGCCCAGGCGCTGCGAGTCCTCGATGATGAGCGTGTTGGTGTGTGGGTTGTCGATGCCGCTCTCGATGATCGTGGTCGCAACGAGCACGTCGATCTCGTGCTCCGAGAACCGCAGCATGACGTCCTCGACCTCGCGCGCGCTCATCTGCCCGTGAGCCACGCCCACGCGTGCCTCGGGCGCGGCCTCGAGCACGCGGGCGACGGCGTCATCGATCGTAGTCACGCGGTTGGACACGTAGTACACCTGCCCCTTGCGTGCAAGCTCGGCACGAATGGCGTCGGAGACCACGTCGGGGTCCCACTCCCCCACCGTCACCTTGACCGCCAGACGTCCGGGCGGCGGCGTCATGATGAGGCTCATGTCGCGGACGCCGCTCATGGCCATCTGCATGGTGCGCGGGATGGGCGTGGCCGAAAGCGTGAGCACGTCGACCTGCTCGCGCATGTTCTTGAGCTGCTCCTTGTGCTGCACGCCGAAGCGCTGCTCCTCGTCGATGATGACAAGCCCCAGGTCATAGGGATTGACGTCGGCCGAGAGCAGACGGTGGGTGCCGATGAGGACGTTGACGCTGCCATCGGCAAAGCCCTCGAGGGTCTTGCGCTGCTGCGCCGGCGTGACGAAACGGGAAAGGACGGCCACCTTGAGGTCGAAGGGTGCGAACCTCGAGAAGAACGTCTCGTAGTGCTGCTCGGCGAGGATGGTCGTGGGGCAGAGGACCATGACCTGCTTGACGTCCTGGCAGCACTTGAACGCCGCCCGCAGCGCCACCTCGGTCTTGCCGAAGCCCACGTCCCCGCAGAGCAGGCGATCCATGGGCTTGCGGCTCTCCATGTCGGCCTTGATGTCTGTCACGGCGTTTGCCTGATCGGGGGTGAGCTCGTAGCTGAAGTTCGCCTCCATCTCCTGCTGCACGGGCGTATCGGTCGAGAAGGCATAGCCGCTCACGGACGCGCGACGCGTGTAGAGGTCCACGAGGTCGAAGGCGAGCTTCTTGGCGGAGCGACGGGCCTTGCCCGTGGCACGCGACCAGTCGGCCGTGTTGAGGCGCGTGAGCCGTGGGACGCCCCCGTCGGGACCGATGTAGCGCGTGATGCGATCCACCTGCTCGAGAGGTACGTAGAGCTTGTCCTCGCCCGCGTACTCGAGAAGGAAGTAGTCACGCTCGCGCCCTGCCACCTCCTGGCGCACGATGTCGGAGAAGAGCGCGACGCCGTGCGTGGCATGCACGACGTAGTCGCCCGGCTTGAAGGGGAAGGTCACGCTCGTGGGGTCGACGCGGCGGGCACGACGCCGGTTCTTTGCCGTTCGCGCCGTGAGGTCGGAGATCGAGAGCACGCCGATACCTGCCGTGGGAATGATGATGCCGGCGGGAACGGGCGCATCGAAGAAGGTCACGAAGCCGCGACGCAGGGGCGTCACGTCGCGCATGGACGCAGGATCGGTTACGGGCACGGAGTTCTCGGCGGCAGAGCCGAGCGACTCCACGAAGGGGATGCCCTCGTCGTTGAGACGAAGCTCGAGCGACTCGCGGGAGCCGCGGTCGGGCACGGCAAAGAGTACCGCCGCCCGGTCGTTCACGAGCTGTCGAACGCGACCGATGAGCTTGGCATCCGCGCCGGCGATCTGCGGCTGGACCACGTCGATCTCTGCGGAGGCCGTCTCGCCCGCCCTCATGATCGTCGAGAAGGACAGACGCTGCTGGGTACCGAAGTCCAGCTCGCGCGGTGGGGTATAGAGACCATCGGTGCTCACGCGGGCAGACCCCGCCGCAGCGGAGACCTCGTCCATCGCTCGCTGGCAGTCATCGAAGAGGGCGCGCGGTTCGGCGAGAACCACAAGCGCATCCCTGGAGATGTGGTCGATGGGCGAGGCCGTCGTGCCGTAGAGCTCCACGAGATAGCGTTCGAGCGCGGGCGCGGCAACCCGCTGACCAATGAGCTCGAGGTCGGTGGCAAGCTTGGAGCTCTCTCGTGCACGGCGGAAGAGCGCGCGCTCGGCCCGTGCGACCGTCTCGTCAGTGAGCGCCATCTCGCGACAGGGCGAGATCGTGACCTCACGAAGCTCGCCGATGGTCTGCCCGGTCGAGGGAACCATGCGGCGCACGCGGTCGACCTCGTCGCCAAAGAACTCGATGCGCACGGGACTCGTGGCCTGTGCGGGAAAGACGTCCACGGTGTCACCGTGCACGTGGAAGGAGCCAGGTGCCGTGGTCTCCCCGATGTCCTCATACCCCATGCCCACGAGAAGCGCGGGAACATCCCCAAAGGGAATCTCGTCACCCACGGAGAAGGTGCTCGAGGCGAAGTAGCCCGACCCCACGGGCGGCACGCGGCGCAGCAGCGCATGCGCGCTGGCAACGACGATGCACTTCTCGCCCGCCGCGAGGCGAGCTACGGCACGGCAGCGGGCGCCGATCACGGCATCATCGGAGCCTGGTCTGACCAGGGACGATCCTTGCGTTCGGGATAGCGGGAGACGGCATCCATGCCGAGCCAGGCGGCGAGGGCACGGGCCGTGCGGTCGGCGGCCTCCTCGCCCGAGACCAGGAGCAGGCACGGTCGCGGGTTCTCCGCCCAGAGCGCGGCAAGCATGAGGGGACGCGCGCTCTGCGCCACGGCGAGCGTCACGTCGATACCGTCCCTGAACTGGCTCAGAAAGTCGGTGAGCTCGGGAGCGGCAAGAAGCTGTCGGGAAACCCTGTTGATGAACATGGGGCCATTCTACCCTTCGGGACGCGAGGTCCGCGAGCCACCTCCTTGGTCACGCTCATTCCACGCGAGAGCTCGATGACGATCCGGACTGGTACCAGAAGGTGCCGCTGCATGCATGGCTCCTGGCGCGGGTGCCATTCTAGTTCCCAGGCTGCGACTTTGGCTCTGCGACTTTGGCACACGATTCAAAGTATTATCACATCGATGAACTGCGGGGATAAGGATAGCCAAAGTCAAACACCGTATCCGAGAAAGGCACCCGCAGGTAGATGGTTCGATGACAAAGCCAAAGTCGCAGTGCCAAAGTCGTGGCAAGGCATCGAGAAGGGCTCCGCCCGATGCCGGCCTCACCCAAGGCGTGTCGTCCGCGCAAAGAGGCCTCCCGGGCTAGCTCCGAAAACGATGGGAGTCGAGCGCGAGGCCCATGAGATGCTCCGTTGCGCCCTCGATGTCTGCGGCATCGGCCTGCCATGTCCAGTTGCCCTCGGCGACGCCGGGCACGTTCATGCGCGCGTCATCATCAAGCCGAAGCACGTCCTGGAGCGGCATGATGGCCACCTTGTTGCGTGCGCCAAGGGTGCGCGCGGCGATCTCGTCGGCGAGCGCCTTGGGGTCATCGGGGTCGTAGCGCGACTCGCACCACCCCATGAGGGTCTGGTTGTCATGCGTGCCGGTGTAGACCACGGCATCGGCCCTGGGCTCATACGACTCCCTGGGGTCGCCGTCGAAGAACTGCACCACGTCCATGCCCGGGATGCCGGTGAGCGAGATGAGCGCGCGCACCGCGGGGGTGACGACACCGAGGTCCTCCGCAATGAGCGGCAGCGGTCCGAACTTGTCATGGGCGGCGCGGAAAAGATCTCCCGCCGGACCAAACGAATACTGCCCCTCGAGCGCGCTTTTGCCCGCCTCGATGGAGAAGTACGAGGAGAACCCGATGAAGTGGTCCAGGCGAACGTAGTCATATACGTCGAAGGCACGCGCCAGACGGACGCAGCCACCAACCATAGCCCTGGTTGCGAAGCACATCCCACCGATAGGTCGGATTGCCCCAGAGCTGACCGTCGACCGAGAACTGATCGGCGGGCGCACCTGCCTGATGTGCGACGTGACCACTGGCATCGAGGTCAAAGATGTCGCGCTCCGCCCACACGTCCGACGAGTCCCCCGAGACGTACATGGGCATGTCGCCTATGATGCGGACCCCCCGCTGGTTGGCGTATGCTCGCAGGTCGCGCCACTCACCGCTCGAACTCGTACTGGAGACGGCGATGGCTCTCGAAGCCGGGAGCGATCTTCGGATCCTTGGCGAGGGTGATCGAGTAGCTGCGATACCTCTCGGGCCACGTCTGCCAGGGTGCCTCGTCATAGAGGTCCTTGATGGACCGAAAGATCGCATACGGGGTGAGCCAGTCCGCGTTGTCGCGACAGAAGCACACGTAGCCTGGTCTATCGTCGATGTCCGCAAGGCGTTCGAGCACCGTCTCGGGATCATCCTCGAGAAGCGACACGTTTCCGGCAAATGCAGAGAGCCCCGCGTAGGGCGAACCAAATTCGTCGGTTGGATTTATCGGCAGCACCTGCCAGTAGGTCTGGCCACATTCCACGAGCCAGTCCACGAAGCTGCGAGCTGGTTCGCCAAGCGTGCCGGGGCGGCCACTGTTGGGAAGAGACGTCACGTGCGCAAGGACGCCCATCCCGGGCGCAAGGGGCTTCTCGAGCAGAGGACGTTCGTAGAAGCGCAGCACCGCAGAGCCCAGCGGCCAGAGGAAGACGCCTGCCTGCCCGTGCTCCACCTTGGGGGTACGGCCCGAGACGACGTCATCCACGCAACTCTTGACCATGGGCACCCTGATGGTGTGCGCATGCTCGAGGCTTGCATTGACGAGCACGCATACGCACTCGCCGTCATCCTTGCGCCAGAAGCCGAACACGTCCTCGCCTGCGGCAAATGGCTCGAAGCTACCGTTCAGAAGTACCGGCAGGGTCTTTCGCAGGGCGATGGCATTGCGATAGATGGAAGTGCAATCGTGGTCGCCGCCGCCCCAGGGGAAGGTGGCGCGGTTATACGGGTCCGCGGAAACCCTCGAGACCACACTCGTCCCCGTAGTACACGCAGGGAACGCCGGGGAGCGTCATCTGCAGGAGCGCCAATGAGCCACAGACGTGACTTCGCGAGGCTTCGTTGTCCCTCGTCCAGGCGATAGGAGGCCTTCTGGTCCTCGGAAAGCGTATCGGGGTCGGGCGCACCGCCAAGGGTCGTGAACAGCCGCTCTCGGTCATGGCTGCCAAGCAGGTTGAGCGACGAGTAGAACGCGTTGCGCGGGTAGTTTTCGCCGAGCTGCTCGAGACGTGCCGTGATTTCCATGGCACCGATGCGGTTGCACATGAAGTCGAGCAGCGCGGTGCGAAGCGGGTAGTTCATCACGCCGTCGAGCTCCTTGCCACTCAGAGTACTGGCGCAACTTGCCATAGCTCGTCTTGTTGGACGCGTCCTCCCACACCTCGCCGATGATAAGCGCATCGGGCTTCTCGGCAAGAACCGCGTCCTTGATCTGGACGATGAAGTCGTCGGAGAGCTCGTCCGCCACGTCAAGGCGCCAGCCCGACGGCGCCGGCGCGCAAACCACTTTCCTGACCACACCCATCCTTTGCCGCAGATGAAGTCGCGGAAATCGTCCTGGTCGTCCTCACTTGAGGTCGGGCAGGTCTCTAGAGCCCCACCATGCCGGCGTAGGTGTCGCGTCATTCCCCGACACCTGAACCAGTTCGCATAGGGGGAGTCCTTCCCCTGGCCGCGCCCAGCCCGGGGGTAGTTGCCAAACTTGTTGAAGTAGCGAGAGTCGCAGCCGGCATGGTTGAAGACGCCGTCGAGAATGATCGAGATGCCATGCCTCCCGCACTCCGCGCACAGGCGACGAAACTCGTGCTCGTCACCCAGCATCGGGTCGATGGCGAGGTAGTCTGCCGTGTCATAGCGATGGTTGCTCGCTGCCTCGAAGATGGGATTGAGATAGAGCACCGTCACGCCAAGGGACTCGAGATAGTCGAGATGCTCGACGATGCCCTCGAGCGTACCGCCATAGAAGTCCCATTCGGCGATGCGACCATCGTCCGTGCGCTTGTAGGTGGGAGGCGTGCTCCAGTCCTCGACAAGCGCGCGAGCAGGACCCTTGCGAGGCGTGTCCAGCGAGGCGGCGGCGCGCTGGCGCCAATCGCGACCACGGGCAAAGCGGTCTGGGAAGATCTGGTAGACAATCCCGTCTCGATACCACATGGGCTGGTTCTCGCGTGGCTCGTAGACCGTGATCTGAAATGAGGGCGGGTCGCCATAGGCGAAGGTGCCCTCGCCGGTAGTCCAGCCCTCGCGAGCGCCATAGCGCCAGACCGAACCGTCGGTGGACTCGATGTCAAAGCTGTACCAGACGATACCGGTCTCGGCAGGCGTGTAGGTGGCGGAGTAGCGAGTGCGGTCACCCAGGGCGGTACCCCTCATCTCGATGAGTTCCTCACCGTGGGCGTCGGTCCAGACGCGAAGCGTGCAGAACACCACGTCATCGCTCC
>Ga0268359_12673_pt1 | contig 15255 bp, 14 predicted proteins | sample BioMet11_FD_194416 | JGI IMG/M metagenome (GOLD analysis project Ga0268359, IMG submission 194416) | Sewage microbial communities from Oakland, California, United States - Biofuel 11 (PacBio Assembly) | ecosystem: Engineered > Wastewater > Sewage > Unclassified | place: USA: California | collected...
GGCTGCGGCCCGAGGCCCTGGCGCGCACGCGCCGCGCCGCCCACGCACGCATGCAGCATCATATTGTCAGGCCCGGCGTATTGCATATAACACGCCAGCAAAGCCGTCGAATGGGCGGCGGGCTGACATTTATCACAAGCCGTTCCACGGCTCAGAAGGAGTAGAAAGATATGGAACAGGGCACCATCCGCCTGAAGACAGGGCCTCGCTGAAATGCCTCAAAGGCGGCGTGTCGTGATCATGGACGTCACCACTCCCGAACAGGCCAAAATCGCCGAAACAGCGGGGAGCCTGCGCAGTCATGGCCCTGGAACGCGTACCTGCCGACATTCGTGCCGCTGGCGGCGTAGCCCGCATGCGCCGACCCCCACCATCGTCAAGCGCATCATGGAAGTGGTGAGCATCCCCGGTCATGGCCAAGGCCCGCATCGGCCACTTTGTTGAAGCCCGTATTCTTGAAGCCATGGGCGTGGACTACATCGACGAAAGCGAAGTGCTCACCCCGCCGACGACAAGTACCATATCGACAAGCGCGACTTTACCGTGCCCTTTGTCTGCGGCTGCCGCAACCTGGGCGAAGCCCTGCGCCGCATCGCCGAAGGCGCGGCCATGATCCGCACCAAGGGCGAGCCCGGCACCGGCAACGTTATCGAAGCCGTGCGCCACTTGCCGTCAGGTTATGGACGACGTGCGCAAGCTGTGCAGCCTGCCCGAAGCCGAAGTCGCCAACTACGCCAAAGAAATCGGCGCTCCCCTTGAAGTGTGCTACGCAGTGCGCAAAGAGGGCCGCCTGCCCGTGGTGAACTTTGCCGCCGGCGGCATAGCCACCCCCGCCGACGCCGCCATGATGATGCACCTCGGCTGCGACGGCGTGTTTGTCGGCTCCGGCATTTTCAAATCCGGCGACCCGGCCAAGCGCGCCAAGGCCATTGTGCAGGCCGTGACCAACTACAACGACTTTGCCATGCTGGCCGAAATCTCCCGTGATCTGGGCGAACCCATGGTGGGCATTGAAATTTCCACCATTCCTGCCTCCGAGCGCATGCAGGAACGGGGTTGGTAATGTCCAAGCTTTGCGTAGGCGTTCTGGCTCTTCAGGGAGCCTTTCGCGAGCATGTGGCCGCCGTTGCCCGCCTGGGCGCGACGGCCCGCGAGGTGCGCCAGCTTAAGGATATAGACGGCATCGACGCCCTGATCATCCCCGGCGGCGAGAGCACCACCATCGGCAAGCTGCTCAACGAATGGAACATGCTTGAGCCCCTGCGCAAGCGCATACTCGACGGCATGCCCGTTTACGGCAGCTGCGCCGGTTTGATCCTGCTGTGCCGCGATATAGAAAACTCGGACCAGCCCGTCTGGGCGTACTCGACGCCACGGTGCGCCGCAACGCCTTTGGACGGCAGGTGGACAGTTTTGAAACCAGCCTGAGCATTCCCGAGCTGGGAGCCGACCCAATTCCGGCGGTTTTTATCCGCGCGCCTGTCATCATTGGCGTGGGCGCGGATGTAAAAGTGCTGGCAGAGGTTGACGGGCAGGCCGTGGCCGTGCGCCAGGGGCAACATTCTGGCCACATCCTTCCACCCTGAGCTTACGCCCGATACGCGCATGCATAGCTACTTTCTGTCTTTCTGCGGCCAATAGCAGCAAGCAGATACCGGCCCGCCCTGCGGGTTATGCATCCATCAGCCCGTCCCGCACCCGCGGGGCGGGTTTTTCATTTTCCGCACCCTGCGCCGCTCCCTTACCGCTCACAGCGCCAGCCTTGCCTCCACGGTTTTGTTGCCAACATGACGCACAAATTCACCTGCGCGTCACGGTAACGCCTACCTGCGCGTTCATGCTGCCCCAAGAGCAACAGTTCAACCATCGGAGACACTCCGAAGGAGGCAGACCATGGACAACGTGCACACATTGCAACGTCTACAGGGTGAACTGAAAGACGAAATGCACCGCCTTACCCAGCTGCGCGATGTTTTTCAGGCCCAGCACTGCGCGGACGAACTTGACGCGGCAAGCCAGCTTGAGGCCGCCCATATCGCTCATTGCAGCGCGCGACGCAGTTCGCAGCGCATTCAGGAGCTGCAGAGCCTTGTGGCCCTGCTGCGCCACGGCGGCCCCCGCCGCTGCGAAGAATGCGGGGAGGAGATACCCCTCGCCCGCCTTATGGCGGCACCAGGCGCCACCCGCTGCTGCGAATGCCAGCAAAATTTCGAAAACGACATGCGCGTAGGCATGATTCAGATGAAGCAGGGGCCGTTCGCCCAAGAGACCTGCACCGAATACTGTTAACAAGCAAAAATCCACAACAAGCAAAGACGCCAACGTAAGATCACTGAGGAATCGGAACGACGCCAGCCAGGCCGCCACGCGCAGCCTGGCCCAAGAACAGGAGAATCCCCATGCCCGGCAATGCAGATATTTTACCCCTTGCACCTGGCCGCCCGTTGGTCAGAAGCGTCGGGCGGCTGGCCCGCGCTATGGCCCGTCAATTTTCGGGTTTTGCCCGGCTGGAAAAGATGGCCGACACGCTGCCCCAGTGCGGCAACCCTCAAACCTTTGCCACAGCCTGCCTCACCGCGCTAGATGTGAGCCCCGACTGCCTGCGCGGCGACCTCGGGCGCATCCCCGCCGAGGGGCCGGTGGTGCTGTTCGCCAACCACCCCTCCGGAGCACTTGAAGGCCTGATGATGGCCGCCCTGTGCGGCAGAGCCCGGCCCGACCTCAAAATCCTCGCCAGCGAAGCGCTGCTGCGTATTCCGCAGCTGGCCCAGCTGGCTCCCATGTTGCTGCCGCTGAATCTCTCGGGTGGCGCGGCGGCCAACGCGGCGGTATTGCGCGCAGCCATTACCCACCTGCGCAACGGCGGCGCGCTGGGCATTTTTCCCGCCGGACGCGTGGCCCGCTGGCAGCCGGGCCGAGGCATTGCCGAGCAGCCTTGGTCGCGCCTGCTCAGCAGGCTGGCTGGCCGCAAGGCCGACATCCCCGGCCTGAACTTTGTGCCCCTGCACATGTCTGTGCGCTACAACCCGCTGTTTATTGCCGCCACGACCCTGCGCGAAGACATGGGCGAGGCACTGCTGCCCCACACGCTGGTGCGGCAGCGCGGCAGCCGCGCCCGCATGATCGTGGGCGAGGCCATCCCGGCGGATGTTCTGACCGGTCTGAGCCACGAGCAGCGCACCCACTGCCTTGCCCTGTGCCGCTCGGCGCTGGGGTCGGAAGGGCATGCGGGCATACGCAACGAGCAGTGCGTCCCCCTGGCCCCTGCGGCCGCCAAGATGGACATCATGGTCTGCCTGGCGGCCCTGCCGGAAAACCGCCTGCTGGCCCGCGAAGGCCGCTACTGCGTTTACCTGCTTGAAGGCAATGAATCGCCTCTGCTGCTGGACGAGCTGACCAGAAAACGCGAGGAGGCCTTTCGCGCACTGGGCGAGGGCTCTGGGCAGGAGCGCGATACAGACCGTTACGACCCCCAGTACTCGCACCTTTTACTGCTGGACGAACAGGCCAAGGCCATTGCCGGATCGTACAGGGCGCGCGTGGTGCGCCCCGACGACGCCCGCCGCTGCACCAAAAAGCACCTCTACACGGCCTCGCTGTTTGCATATGATTCGGAATTTTTCGAGCAGTGCGGCAATGCGCTGGAACTGGGCCGCGCCTTTGTCTGCCCCGAATATCAGCGCGACTACACCCCCCTGCTGCTGCTGTGGAAGGGCATTGGCCAGCTGGCCCTGCGCAACGGCGTGCGCACCCTCTTTGGTCCCGCGAGCATCGGGCTGAACTACCGGCAGCAGTCTGTGGACCTGCTGTGGCGGCACCTGCGTCTGCGCCACTGGGACGCCCCCCTGGCAAGCCTTGTGCGCGGCAAACAGCCCCGCAAGCTGCGCGAAGAGCTGCCCTTTGCCCAACACCTGGACTACAAGGCCGTAAACAGCCTGGTACGGCAGATGGAAGGCGGGCGCACCCTGCCCATACTTTTTAAACACTACCTGCAGCTGGGCGGGCGTATTGCCGCCTTCCACGAAGACAGAACCTTCGGCACGCTGGACGCCCTGCTGGTGGTAGATCTGCTCAATGCCCCCGACAAACACCTGCGCCGCTATGTGGGCGAAGAAGGTATGCGCCAGCTGCGCAACGGAGCCGGGCCACTGTAAACATTCAGGTTGCGGCGTGCACCCCAAGAGTACGACCAGCACAACCTGCCTCGGCCGTCCCTCACGGCAATTTGCGCCAGCAGGCGCACAGGGCGTCGCCGCTGCCCCATGGCGACGCCCTTTTTTTGCGGCCTGCAACAAAAAAGGAGGCCGGTGGGGGCCTCCTGAAACTGACGGCAAACCGCCTGAGCCGACGTGCCGCTACACCGAGGGTTCCTTGTCCTCCGGCCTGAGGAATGGCAGATAGGTAGGGTCTGTCCCCATGATGTGCTGCACGAGCCAGTCCTTGAGAAACGTCAGCAAATCCATGCTCACCGTGGCCGTGCCCATGCGCAGCTGTTCTTCCACCTCGTCCAGCTTGGCGACAAATTTTTTGTGTATCTGCATATGCTCGGCTGCCGCCTTGTACGCGGGCACGTTAAACAGCTTTTCTTCATCGCTGAAGTGCGTGGCCGTGTAATCGCGCAGCTTTTTGAGCACCGCTGCAAGATCGGAAACCGGCTTGTTGTGCGTCATGGCCTGGTACAGTTCGTTGATGTAGTCGATCAGCAGCCTGTGCTCCCTGTCCACCAGCGGCACATGCAGCGCCAGCCTGGACGTCCAGTCCACAAAATTGTCTGATGTGGCCTGGTCATAATCGCCCGCCACCAGGGCGTTGACGATCATGTCCAGCTCTTCCATGCCGCTCTGGAAAGTCAGCAGGGATGCCGTAAACACTTCCATATTTCTGGACGTGTTTTCCGCAGCGCCGCGAATTTCTTCCAGCGCTCCGTTGGTTCCCGCGCTGTGCTCCGACTGCTCCGCCGCGCCAGCCGCAATGGTAGTCAGATGCCCGGCGGTATCGGCCATGCTTTGCAAAATGGCGCGCATCACGTCACCGGCGTTGTTGGCCTTGTCGGCCGCGTCAACGCTCAGCTGGGCGGCCTTGTCCACGGTCAGCACATTGCGCCGGGTTTCATCCTGAATAGCCTTGACTGCTTCTTCCACTTCCTTAGTGGCGCCCATGGTTTTTTCCGCCAGCTTGCGCACCTCGTCGGCCACCACGGCAAAACCGCGCCCGGCTTCGCCCGCGCGAGCCGCCTCAATGGCGGCGTTAAGGGCCAGCAGGTTGGTCTGGTCCGCCACCTCATTGATAACGCTCATGACCTGACCGATGTTGCTGGCTTTTTCGCCCAGACCGGCCATGGCCTCCTTGAGCAGCACAATGGTGTCTCGCACACTGTCTATGGATCCAACAGCGCCCTCAACCTCCTGCTCGCCCGTGGCCGCGCTGGCGCTGGAGCTCTGCGCGGACTCCGAAAGCTCGCGCACGCGTATGGACGCCTGACTGGCGGAATCGGCCACGTGTTCCATGGCTGCGCTCGTGTCTTCAAGCCTGTCGCGCTGCACGGCAACCGCGCCGTTAACGTCCTTGATAAGGCTGGCAAGCTTGCGCATGTCGCCAGAAAGCCTTTTGCACACGTCGTGGGCCTTGTTCAGGGCGACGACGCCGCGCCCGCGCCGTTTGCGCAGCGTTTCCGCCAGCTCGACGGCTTCCTTGAGCCTGGCCTCAAGCTCGCGGTTATGCGCTTGCAGCGAATCCACCACCTGCGCCTCAACCCTGGTTTTCAGCGTTTCGCGCAGGGCATCGATGCACTGCACGGCCCGCAGTTCCACATCTCCCTCGACGGCGCATGCAGCAGAAGCGTCGTCGAGGCATTGACCCAGCCGGGCGCACCGGCCTCGCCGGGCCTGCCACAACCACGCGTCGGCAGCCGCGCACGCAGCAGCAATGGCGACTGCAAGCCAGCCCATGCCCTGCACGCCGCCCAATACTGTCAAACCGCCCAGTGCGGCAATAATTATAATTTGAAGAGCCATGCCCATGAGATGCCTACCTTCGTTTGACTTGCCTATCGGCTTGTTTCTCACTACGCTTAGCCTTAATAGTTGTAAATCTCACATAATACTGCTGGAGAATGCTCATGAAACTGCTTGATTGCAGGGGGCTTGCCTGCCCCCAGCCCGTCATGCGCAGCCGCGACGGCCCTGAGCGGCGGAGCCGACGCCCTTGAAGTTCTGGTGGACAACGAGCCCGCACGCGAAAACGTGAAGCGTTTTTTGGAAGGGCGTGGTTTTACTGTCGCCGTAACCCAGGAAGGCCAAGAGTGCTGGCGCGTCAGCGCAGCTGCGGGCGCAGAAGCCCCCGCCACGCAACCGGCCGCGCAGGAAGCCCCGTCCACCGTCTGCGGCAACCGCACCCTTGTACTCATAACCACCGAAACCATAGGCCGTGGCGACGACGCTTTGGGCGCCAAACTTATGGGCAACTTTTTGGCGACGTTGCCGGAACTGGGTCAGAGGTTGTGGCGTGTCATACTGATCAACGGCGGCGTCAAACTGGCGTCGTGCCCCGGCCCTGCACTGGATGCGCTGAAAAAGCTGGAGGCGGAAGGCGTGTCGGTGCTGGTGTGCGGCACATGCCTTGCGCATTTTGGCCTGCTGGAAGCAAAGGCGGTGGGCGACACCTCAAACATGCTTGATATAGTCACTAGCCTTGATCTGGCTGGCAAGATCATCCGGCCCTGAGGCGCAGGGCGACGGGCATGGGCTGCCCGGATATGCAAAAAGCGGCATGGATTCCATGCCGCTTTTTTACTTTCTGGGGGGACAACGTGCCGCCAGCAAAAAAGAACGGCGCGGATATTCCGCGCCGTTCTTTTTCTCGTTCCTGCCGGGCAGTCTGGCCTGCGCCGCAGGACAGTTCAGTCTACTGTCATGCCACCTGCGGTTACAGGGCAGCCTTGTAGATGGCAGCCACGGCCGCATCGGTCATGGAGCGGGGGTTGGTAAGACCGCAGGCGTCTTTCTGGGCATTGGCGGTCATGGTGGGGATGTCGGCTTCGCGCACTTCCTTGCCGTACTTTTTGCCCAAGGCGATCAGGCCGTCAGGGATACCCACATCCTTGGACAGGATGTTGATGGCGGTGATGGCCTTGCGCGAGGCTTCGTCAGCGCTAATGCCCTGGGTGAGCTCGCCCAGCAGCTGGGCGATGCGGCCAAAGCGGCGACGGCTGGAGATACGGTTGTATTCGCTCACATGCGGCAGAAGGATGGCGTTGCATTCGCCATGGGGCAGGTCGTAGAAGCCGCCAAGCTGGTGAGCCATGGCGTGCACGTGGCCGAGGCTGGCGTTGTTGAAGGCCATACCGGCGAGGTACTGGGCGTAGCACATACCTTCGCGGGCTTCCTTGTCGCGGCCGTTGGCAACGGCGCGGCGCAGATAGCGGTTGATGTATTCCATGGCTTTTTCAGCGCAGGCGTCGGTCATGGGCGTGGCAGCGGTGGATACAGTAGGCTTCCACGGCATGGGTCAGAGCGTCCATGCCGGTGGCGGCGGTAAGCGCCGGGGGCATGCCCATCATCAGGATGGGATCGTCAATGGCCACGCTGGGGGTGCAGCGCCAGTCGACGATGGCCATCTTAACCTTGCGCGAGGTGTCGGTGATGATGCAGAAACGCGTCATTTCCGAGGCCGTGCCAGCGGTGGTGTTTACCGCAACATACGGGGGGAAGGGCTTTTTGGACTTGTCCACGCCTTCATAGTCGTGGATTTTGCCGCCGTTGCCGGCCAAAAAGCCCACGCCCTTGCCGCAGTCGTGAGAGCTGCCGCCGCCAAGGGTAATGATGCTGTCGCACTTTTCTTTTTTGTATACTTCAAAAGCTTCAGCAACGTTGTTGTCGGTGGGGTTGGGGATTGTTTTGTCGTATATGGCGTACTTCATCTTGGCGGCGTCAAGGATGTCGGTAATCTGCTTGAGAATGCCGACGCTCACAATGCCCTGGTCGGTAACGACCAGTGGTTTGGCCCCGCCAATGCTTTTCAGGCGAGCAGGAATCTCTTTGGAACACCCCTCGCCCACCAGAGTGACGTTGGGGATAAAGAACGAGGTGATCTGACCCATATGCATGCTCTTAAGATCTGTGCTCATTCGTGACTCCTTTTGTTATACAGGGCTAAAACAGTATATGATAGCTCTGTCGTAAGTATGAATTACTCCTGTGGATAAAAATAGACCATATAAAACGACAATGCAAGCATATCATCGCAATTGCTTAGTTCTTTTTTTCTCTTTTTTTTGCAGTCACACGTTCTTTTTTGCACATATCATTGCTGTTTGTAGTTCTTTTTGCACAATCACACCATTGATTGGTTGACCACACAACATGCACGCTTGAAACAAAACCGTGATATGATACGCAAGTTTTGCCCCGCGCCCATCTTTTCTCCTCCCGCCAAAAAACAGAAAACCACCGATGAAAGTATCTCTCATCGGTGGCGTGAAGACGGGAACCGCGTCGTTCCCATACTTCGCTTATGGATGGGCCACGGCCCAGTTATGGCGGCATGCGCCGCGCATTCGGCACGAAAGAGTGCATCCGCGCCTCAGGTATAATATCTGCGACATGGACATAACCATGCCAATTAACTAGCTTAGTTATCAGTTTTTAGCCATTGTGCGTCGCAAGAAGACGCCTGCGTATCAAAAACTACCCGGCTCGCGCATTTTTCCGGGCCGGCACAGGCGGCTCAAACGACGCAGGTATTCCTTGCGTTTGTCCAGATAAAACGCCAGCGGCCGGGAAAAATTACGCCCAAGCAGGCCGTCCACCAGCATCTGGCTGACCTCGCGCTCGCGCGTGAGCACAAGCTGCGCCCTGGCAAGCACGTTGCGGTCGGCCTCGGGCATGGCCCGGGCTATCTGCCTGAAGGCATCCTGGGCACGCGGCTGGTAAAACCATATATACATAAGGTCCAGCGCGTTGATGATAAAGGCCCGCTCAAGCTCCTTGCCCATCACTCCGCCGCTGCCCTGCATGCCGCCCGTCTTGGCCAGCTTGATCAGCGCGTCCTCGTCGGGGAACAGCAGCTCAAGGCGCGTATAGCAGTCAAAAACATTGGCCAGCTTGCTGCGGTAGTCCCACCTGCGCATACGCAGGTTGACCTGGCTGTCGGCATAGCCTTCGATAATCGCGGCAACCGTGTCTGACGCCATTTTGGAGATAACCGCAGCACTGGGCACCAGATATATGGTGGGGTTGTCCACGCCCATAAAAAAGGCCATCTGGTACAGCGCCCAGTTGTACAGCGAAGACACGGGGATAGCCAGTATGCTGCGAAAAAGGTTGCCAATGGCCGCCTCTTTGGGAAAACCGCGAAAAACATTGTGCGCGCAAAGGTAGATACCGTTGACCAGGCTGAGCACGCCAAAGACCACCCACGGCGTCTGGGCCGCAGTAATGCCGAGGGTTCTGTCAAGCAGCAGCACACGCACCAGCATTTCGAGCAGCAAAACGGAAAAACCCGTAAACATGAGCGAATCACACAGACGGCTTACATTTACCTGGTCTTTCCAGTGGATAAGCGTTGACCGCGTGGCCCCCTTGGCGGCCATGACCATCTGCACCACATTGCGCACGCCCGTGATGCCAAACCAGATAAACGTGCCAAACCAGGCCAGAAACCACCAGTTCTGGGTGTACATAAAGGAGAAAAAACGCCGGGACAAAGCCCAGAAGCACCTTGAGGCAGTTGCAGAAGGTGCTGTTGAGGTAGGCAGCCCCCAGCGGCTCGCTTCCCTTGACGCTGGGCTTGCCCAGCAGGCCGTTGCCGCTGGTCAGGCTGAGCCCGCCCAGATTGAGCACGTTGCCCTTGCCGCATACCTTGAAATCAACACTGGCGGTCTTCCAGACCGTATGCCGCTTCATGCCCAGATGCCGACAGCCCGGCAGGGGGCTCAGCACGCTCAAGGCCCGCTGCCAGGGCGAGGGATTGCGCGGGATGGTGTACCGCACGCATTCCTCCACTGGCGAACACACGGGGATATCGGGCTGCTTTTTCGTCACGGGCATAAAACTTGCGGCTCCGCGCGGGCAGGGTCCTCGCGCCAGCACAAAGCCCATGCCGTACGAATCGCGGCTCACGGAGCTTGTGCCCAGACGCGAGCCAAGGGGCTTGTTGCGGTAATGCTCCCACAATTTGGGCACGTTGTGCAGAATGTGTCTGAACTTGGCCGCCCGCTCCTCGTCCTGACTGCCCATGGCGTCGTGCCATGAGCCGGATCATCTGCTTGACGCGCGGGCCAAGCCCTTCGTTGAGCGCCTGCTGCAGCTCGCTGATGGCCTTGAGGCTGGCATGCTTGCCTTCCATCCAGCCGCGCATGTTGAAAATTTCGAGGTGGCTTATGCTGCCCTGACTGTCCCACAACAAGCTCGGCCACGTCTTCAACGCTCAGGCCCGTGGTGGTGAGCACAAGGCGGTAGCCAGGGTTGAGCTCCGACAGTTCGCGGGTGAGCTCGCCCACAGAGAGCTGCATGAGCGGCGGCAACTGGCCGCGCGCGCAGGGGTTGTTGAGATCGGGCATTCGGGGTGTTCCTGCGGCGAAAGCCAGTGGTCGGCAATGTATTCCGCCCCAGATTTTCCAGAAACACCAGCTCGGCGGCAGCTTCGTCGCCCTGCGCTCGCGCGCAGTAGGGCCGCACGCTCGCGCAGCGAGGGCAGCACATGGAGGTGCAGGGCCTCGGCAAGGTGCAGTGCAGAAGCCTGCCCCCGGCCCACATGCCGCAAAAATTCCTCGCCGGTCATCGCCGGCACGGACACTTCCCACTGGGCTTCCAGCTTCGGGCGCTGATGCTCGTTCCACAGCGCCAGACTTTCCAGCACGCGCTCACGCCGCCAGCGCAGCACCTCGCGCCCGCGCTTCATGAGTTCCACCATCTTTGAGCTGTGCAAAAATTCCAGAAAATCCTCGTTGGAGCTGAACCCGCGAGGAATCCAGAACAGGCTGATAAAGCGCCCGTAAAACGGCAGCTGAAATTCCAGGCCGATACGCACGGCAATGCCGGTTATTTCCGCAGCGCGCAGTATCTCCCGTGCGGCCTCGGGCTGCACCCAGTATTCGTAGGCCACGGTGAGGGAGCGCATGCCCTTGATCCAGGCGTCCATGATCAGGTGCGTGGGGGTTTTGCGCCCCTTGGTGTTGGCGTCGTATACGTGGTCGTCAAATGCCAGCTGGTTCCAGCTTTCGGGCATTTCAGGCAGGTGATAGCGGGCCAGCATGCGCCGCACCACGCGGGGCGTGCCCTGCACGGTGCGCCTGAAATCATGGGCCAGCTTGAGCTGCTCAAGGTGGTCGCCGTGGGCGCGCACCATGCTCTTCATGATCTGCATGAGCGCACGCGCCCGTATTGCGCCGCAGGGCGGAGTGAGCGCTGTTGAGCACCTCGTCGTACAGCGTCTTGAGGGCAAGCAGACGGTCCCTGGCCTGGGTGCGCCCCGCCTGCAGGTTGCGCAGCAGGTTTATGACGGCGTACGCCATGCGTGAAACGGGAGTTGCCACCAGCTCCTTGATGCCATGGGGATGCAGGCTTGGGTCAAAAAGAAAAGTGTCCGACTGTTTGCCGTCGGATTCCAAAATACGGTTGACCAGAGCCAGAATGTCTCTGTCCTGCCTGTCAAAATAAATACCATGCATCTTAGCGCACACGGCAAAACTCCTTTCTGCCGCTTTCCACAGATTAAAGGAAAGATCCGGCAGGGCTCCTCAGCCGCGTCATCGAGCCGCCTGCAAGGCCTGCGCGCAAAGCAGCTTGTGATGAAGTGAACAGCCCTAGTATTTCTTGCTACTTATCCTGTGGCAAGGGCTTCGTCAAACAGAGCTTTTTCTTCGCCTGCAGCGCGTCAAAAAAACAGGGTAGTCCGCCCCGGCTCCATGCCCGGTCAAGACAGCGGCCAGACACGCACTCCACAGTAAGATATAACAAAATGCCCGCCTTAGCCTGATTGTTACAAAAAGTACAACCACGGCCAAAACGGGCATTCTACTTCAGGCTGTCCCTGCAAGTGGCTTGCGAGAGCAGGCCGGGCAGGCGTTGAGCCGGCTTGCAGGCGTTCTAAAAAGCCTTGCTGCCAAAGACGGTGTCAAAAAAGGACTTTTCCCTGGAGGATGGGTCAACCCAGGCCAGCACCTCCCGCCCCATGTCCCATGCCAGCGAGCGGGCGATAAAGCCCGAAGGATCGCCGGGGTTACGCTCGCGGATGGAGAAAAGATAAAAATCGTGCACCTGACGCGCTTCCATAAGCCCGCCCTGGGCCATTGACCACAGCAATGTGCCCGACCGGGCGTCGTACACTTCCATGGACAGCGAGAGAGAGCTTGAGCCGCCGCTGCCGCCATCCATATAATGATTGATGTAACCGCCCACGACCATCTCGGCCCCGCGCTGGCGCGCAAGCGCTATGGCGCGCGAGGGTTCGTACGGCGCTCCCTGGGGGGCGTACTCGAGCGTCTGAAAGGCGTTGAGCGACAGCCAGACCTGCCAGACCTGCCGTGAGAGCATCTCGCTGAAGCTCACGGGATTGGCGATCTGCTGGGTGGCCCGCAACGGCACAAACAGGGCGCGCGGCCTGCGCCCCAGCACGGTTTGGGGGGCCACATAGACGGCTGGGGGCTGACGGCGCACAAAGTTGTTTATCTGCACCTGAAAAGGCGTGCCAAAATCACCGGTGACGTTGACTGTTCTGTGGCTGTCGTCCGTCGGGGCGGAGCAGCCGCCCAAAAGCATCACCACCGCCAGCGCCGCCATCAATGCCCCTCGCCTGCATATGTGCAGGCCCCAGGCATTGTCTGCCCGAACATTGTGAAGAATCATTGAGTTTTCTCCGAGGCCAGACTTGCCTTTTGCATGGAATCGAGCAGCGTTGCCCTGGCCTGCGCCAGACTTTCGTACAGATCGCGGCGCTTATCCGCCGGGATGCTGCAAAACGAGGTCTGTCGGGTCATGAGCGCAAGGCTGCGCATTTCCCGCCCTAGCTGCGCCAGATGGCGCGATTCCGCTTCCGCCAGCGCACCGCTGCGACCAGCCAGCTCTGCCAGATGCCCAAGGTCTTCTGCCTGGGCACGGATGCTGTCGGGCCTGATGGCTGCGCCATATTTACGACGATTGCGAAATTCGTGCCAGAGCTGCGCAATCCTTCGCCAAAAGCGGGGCATGGCAATCCTCAGAATTGGGCGGCCTTCATCACCTGCAAGAGCAGCGGCGCAAGCAGCAGCGCCACAGGGGCAAAGCCCATAAGCGCCTGAGGCCACGTAAGGTTGAGAACCGTGCGACAGCCCACAAGCACGCAGGCGATCATCCAGATAAAGCCCACAATGGAACCCAAAAGCGGCACAACGCATAGCAGCGAGGGCGCGGCTGCATAGGCCGCCACCTGAAACACCAGGGAGAACTCGGACCGCCTGCCCGCAATAAAACCGTAGGTAAAATGCATCAGCGCGGTCAGCACATACAGCTGCACCACCGAAACGCCCGTTTTGAGCAGTATGGGTCATGGGCAGGCTGAGCTGGGGCGAAAGCAGAATGAGCATTTTTTCCAGCTCTGGGTCAGAGGCGGCGCTGGGCGACATGAGCGAAAGAAAAATGCCCGACCACACCCTTTCGATGACCACCTGAATAACGCTGATGACCAGATAAAACACCAGGGGCCGCACCTGAGGCGTATCAGCCCGCATGTGCTCAAAAAAATTGTGCGCGCCAAACATGACCCGCATGCAGGTATGATAAAAGGCGGAAATCCAGCCGTCCGGCTCGGGCGCGGTCTCCCAAGGGTTGGCCGGGCCGGAGTTTTCGTCGGCAGGGTTGTCTTCAAACCTGGCTGCCTCGCGTGCGTAGGCCTCGCTGGCGGCGCGGCCGTCGTCGCCGTGTCCGGCATCGTCGCCAAACAGACCTCGCCGGGCCTTGCCGTCCTGAGGCCTTTGGTCGTCGCGTTCGTCAGGGCGCTCATCCGCACGGTCACCCGCGCGGTCATCGTTCCGGCTGCCGCTCTGCCCAAAAATATTTTTTCCACCCAGCAGCCCCCAAAGGTTGCCGAGGTTTTTTTGTTCTTCGCCCGCGTCTGGCTCATTTTTGCCAGATGGCTGACGCCGGTCGCCTGATCCAGGCCCACGGCGCGGCTCGCTGTCAGATGGGGAGCGGCTTGTCTGGCTGCCGGGCACAATGGCTCCGGGAGGCAGGGGGTCGTCGCCGCCGTCATGCCAGCTGCCCTGAGGCGGTTCGGGCTGCTCCAGGCGATCCGGCCCGGCATGGGCCGTCCCCGATGGCTGCGCAGCGTCGTTGCCGTGCGCCCCGCTGTCGACGGGTTCTTCCGGCTCGCTCAGAACATCTGTTGCTCCCGTGCCGGGTACAAGACGAAACCGGCAGGCGCAATGGGGGCAGGTGGCAATAACGGCCTTGGAAGGCGCACGGTCGGCGGGCAATTCGCGGCTAAAGCCGCAACGCGGACAGGTAATATTCACACAAAACTCCTAGGCTGACCGGTAAAACCGGCGCACGATTCCCGGTTACTTTAGCCGCAGCCAACAGTGCTGGCAAGTGCCGCCGCCGCGACATTATGCAAACAACCGTAAAACCGGCCACGGGGGCGGTTATCGCCAGGCGACCATATTGACAGCCGCGCCTCTGGAGCCTATATTTGAAGCTCAAGGGAGTAACTGGGTTCATGAAACCCGGGCGACATCAACAGCATGGTCATTGACCTGGTGTCGCCGTCGGTTCCGCCGATTAGTGAGACCTTGGCGTTAACGCCAGGGTCTTTTTTATTTTTTTAAGGAGAGCATATGACAGTCCGTGCTTTGCGCCCCTACATCATTGCGGTTGGCATGACCCTGCCCGGCCTTTGCCTGCGTTTTATTCATCCCGACATTTCACCGCTGGTTGTGGCCCTGCTCTCGGGCATGGCCATACTCGGCGCGTCGTTTTTGCTCACCTGGGCGTGCGAAGTGGCCCAGATGGACATTCCCCAGGCAGTGGCGGTGGCCGTGGTGGCCTTTATCGCCGTGCTGCCCGAATACGCCGTGGACATGTACTTTACCTGGATGGCGGGGCAGCACCCAGAGAGCGCGTACTCCCATTACGCCATCGCCAACATGACAGGCGCAAACCGGCTGCTGATCGGCGTGGGCTGGTCGGCCATCGTGCTGGTGTTTGCGGGCAGGTTCCATACCGGGGTGTCACTGCCCGACGACAAGCGCACTGACGTGCTTTTTCTTGGTCTGGCAACTCT
>Ga0268359_11362_pt1 | contig 15223 bp, 20 predicted proteins | sample BioMet11_FD_194416 | JGI IMG/M metagenome (GOLD analysis project Ga0268359, IMG submission 194416) | Sewage microbial communities from Oakland, California, United States - Biofuel 11 (PacBio Assembly) | ecosystem: Engineered > Wastewater > Sewage > Unclassified | place: USA: California | collected...
TGGTATGTCTGCCAGTGTGGCCGCTGCTGCCAGCATGTCCTTTAATACTTTGGACAGTATGACACAGGCTGCTGTGGAAAATGCCAATATCCTTTATGGAGACAAGGCTGATATACATGCTACTCATGACGGCCGTATTTATGGTGGTGCCGGTTCCATGGGCATAGCTGTCAGCCTGAAGGCTGCCGGCGGTGTAGGTTTTGCTATGGCCACGGATACTGATGCCTCTACTACGGATGCTTATGTGCTAAATAGCAAAATTAAATCTGATAAGGATGGTTCTAAGGTTTCCGTCAAGGCTGATGGATATACTCTTACGGATAATCTTTTGGGAGCAGTTGGTATAGCCATTACCAATCCCAAAAAGCCTATTGCAGGAAGTATTGCAGGTGCCTTGGCGAAGAACGTTATGCGATCTACCACTACAGCCAGAGTGCAGAATAGCACCTTGGAGGGTGACCATGTAGAAGTGTTGTCTCATAACAAGGATGAGATAAAGAATCTGACCGGCGATGCAGCTCTTAGTGTAGGTGGAGCTGCGGGAGCAGGCGTTATTGTAAACTATTTGAATGATAAGGTTGATACAGTAGTTCGCGACAGTATTTTGCATGCCTATGGTAAGGATACTGCCGGAGAAAAGGCTTTGACCATTAACGCCACTGCTGACAGAGTAGGCGATGATTCTGCAGGGTCTGCGGCTATAGCTATTGGCTCTGTCAACATGAACTGGATTGAGACCAAGGTCAACTATGACGAAAATGACAAGCCTTTGTCAGTGAACAGCATTAAGGATGCTGATGGAAAAGTTATTAAGGGTGAAAGCAAGATTGATGAAGTTCGTGACACCATCAATAAACAAGACGAAAATCTGAAAGATATTTTGGAGATTTGTTTAGTGGCTTAAGTGCCAAGACGGCTAAGAAGGAATCGGATTATAAATATGGCGTCCATACTGTGGTAAAGGACTCTCGTGTTGAAGCTGAAAATGGTAAGGCTAATGTGAGTGCTAACGAAAACAATGGCTTCCAGGAGGGTGGTTTGTCCATAGGTGTAGGCGCAGCAGGTGCTTATGGCTCTGTCACCAAGCTGAAGGAAAAACACCAAATGGATGTTACGGTGCAAAATTCTACTATTTCCAGTCAGGAATCTTCTGTAACAGCAACCCGCGGCAATATTGGCGAGGGTAATTATGTCCATAGTAGGTTGGGCAGTATTACCGTTGGCAGTGGCACCAGTGCCTGGGGCAGTGTTACCTCAGAAGGAAATACCGGTATTGTGGTAGAGGATAGCAATATTATTTCCAAGGCAGGCAAGACCACCATCAATGCTATGGATAATACTACCAACAAGACTGTAGCATCAGGGTTAAATCTAATTGGAGTTAATTTAATCTCTTACAATGATGCGATTACTGAAAACAATAGCTCTGTAGTGTTAATCTAAACAGCACCAATGATCGTCAGTACAAGCTTGCAGGTACTGAGGGTGTTGAGGCTACTGCTACCAAGTCCAATGAGACCAGTGCAGAGGGATGGGGTTATGGCGTAGGTGCTGCTAATGGTGAAGGAGCTTTGGCCAAGGCTGAAGAGAATGGTAACGCAACAGTTACGGTGGACGGTAGTCATTACACCTTCGAGGGTGGCACTGGAACAACCACCTTGAAGGCTTATAATAGAGCTAAGGCAAAAGCTACTGTTTCCGGAGAAGGTTCCGGTGCTATTGGTGTAATAAGATCTAAGGGCGAGGCCTATATGAATGGTAATGCTGAGACCAATGTTGCCGGGGACAATACCTTTGTGGGTAAGAGTGCTGATATTGGTGCCGTAGTGGGTACCCAAGGCCAACAAAATGCTTATACCACGGTTACCGGTGGCGCGGCTTCTCTTGCTTTTTCTATTGAAGCAGACAGTGCCATAGCCAACACGGATACCAAGGCAATCGTGCATGTAGGGTCTGAAAACTATCTGGGTCAAGATGGTCAGCCGATGAAGGTTGTGAATATTATGGGCGAAAACTATTCCAACCGCTATGCAGATTTGGTAGGGCACAGTGGTGCATTGACCTTCTCTAATGGCGCCAATGAAGCGAGTGTGCTGGGCAATGATTTGGTTATTGTGAGTGCGGCCGGAGGTAAGGTTCGTAATCTAAATATTACATCTGAGAACGAGTCTACAGGCTATGCAGTCAGCAGAAATACTACTGTCGGCGTTATGAATGTTTCACCGTATGCCGCTGCGGCACGCAACGAGATTTATACCGGTTCTCAGGTGAGACTAACCGGTAAGTGGGACGTAATAGACACGTTAACAGCTAGTGCCAATGAAACAGATGTGGCTAAAGCTCACGCTGATTCCACCAATGTGGGTGGCGGCGCTATTGGCAGTGCTGATGTTAGCTCCAAGATACATGATTACAAGGTAGACGACAGGAACTATTACGATACCCGAATTACCTTTGACTCCGGTGCAAAGATTTATGCCGGCAGACTTTCTGCCAAGAGTAAGAATGACTTGACAATAACGAAGGCTGATGGTTACGACGAAACTGTATCTACCGGTAGCTTTGGTATTCTTGGTATTACTCAAAATCCCGGTGCTGTTCAAAATATCCAAAAGGCTAGCCAGATTATGGTGGAGAAACGTGCAGATGGGCAGGATACTATACATACTTCCAGCAATCAGTTGTATGAAGCTTCCACTGTGAATAAAGTGGATTCCAAGGTGTTTGGCAGTTCCGGTGGGCTTGTGGGTGAAGCAGGCGTGAAGAGCACCAATGACGTAAGTGTAGTGGACTTTGTTTCTATCCTGGGCAATATTTCTTCAACACCGTGGAATGGTATTACTATCTCTGCTTGGGATTCCTCCGATCTGAGCATGGATTCTGAAGCCAAGGTGAGCGCGCTTTTTGGTGGTTCTCATGTGAATGACAAGAACAAATTGACTCGTATTAACAAAATAGAAGTATATGGTAATATTCATGATACAGGCAGGGTAAATATGTACGTGAATAAAAAGGCTGATGGTAGTATTGCTCAGGAAAGGATTCATTCCGTGGCATATAACAATGATGTGGCAGTGGGCACTACCAACGATCCGCTGATGAATACAACACTTCTCGACTATAGCAACATTTATGTTGATAGTCCTAACAAACAGGATATAGGAACTTTGACGAAGGTTTTAAATCAGCGTGAAGGGTTGGATGTAAGTAGCATACTGAAGCGGAAGGTCTGGAAACATTGGTTCCTTCCTTTCGACAGTGAGATAGTCTCTACCCAAGGTAAAGTGGAATTTATGATGCCTAACAGTGCTATAAATACAACGGAGACTAAGCAACTAAGGGCTCTTAAGAATATGTACAAAATTCCCAGCTTTATTGTATATCAACCTTGGCAAACGAGTCTTTACAAGTTTTAGTAAGAAGTTATTTATAAAGGAATTGTAAATAATGCTGTGGTCGACCCTGTAAACAGACTGTGGTTAAGGGAGGCGAGCTGTTGTTAATTCGCGTGCCGTCAATCACGGTAAACGAATTAACAATCTCTTCTGTCCAATTTTAGCAATCAGACCTTTAAAATATTGGTGCAAATAACAAAACCTGTGATAAAATGACTAAAAGGGGTATTAGGCTTTGTTTTCATGGGGGGAAAAAAGATGATGCCTAAAGAAGAGCAGCTTGACGCAAGAGTATTGCAGAAGCATTTTGAGTTAGCAGTTCAGTCTGCCAAAATAATATTATGGCGATATAATGCTCAAACAAGGCAGGCCGTTACTATGCAAGAGGAGGCTTACTTGCAAGGCTTGCCTGCGCATAGCTTGGCTAAACTGCCGGAATCATTATTTCCTTATCTTGAAGATAAGAGTATAGAATCTGTCAAGGCTTTTTATAAGGCATTGAATACAGGAGCGCCTGCGGCTAATTGCGAAATGTGGTTTAAGCAGACCAAGGAGAGGGCTGCTACTTGCATACAAAGCTTTGCTACCAGAATTACCGGGGAAGGTGATGCTTACTACTGCTGGTCTCAAGATATTACTTTGGAAAAATGGCCCAGCAGCAATATGATGGTGTTATGGCGGGAATCCTACAGGATTCTTCCCGCTTTATTTCTGTTGTCGTTATTAATGTTTCAAAAAATACGGTTAATACTATTTATAGCGAAAATGCTTATGTTAAAAAGCTGCAAGATTCTAGCTATGACGACCTTGTTGCTAATCTCAGCAAAGGTTTTGTGGATAAGCAAGCTGGTCAACAATATGTGAAAATTGCTAATAGAGAAGCCTTGATTAAGAGCTTTTCCCTGGGGAAGATCCAAGACGAAATAACTTTCCGTTGTAAGCTAAGTACAGGCGGAGTCCACTGGCTGAATATACGCTTTAATATGACTAAAAATCCCTTAACAGATGATATCATTGGGGTTAGCTATGTTCGTGATGTTAACAAGGATGTGCTTAGAGATCAGGTACTAAGACGTCTGACAGACTGGGATTTTGAATGTATTGCGGTTATAGATTTGCTTAATAATAACGAGTACTCTTATTTAAGCCGTAATAACGAAGCTTTGGAAATTTTGCCGCCAGATCATATGGACTATGATAATGAGATAAAATATATGGCTGAACATGTGGTGGTACCAGAGCAAAAAGAAGATTATTTAAATTCTGTTTTGTTGGCTAATTTGCTCAAAAAACTAAATAAGGGAAATCGTTTTAGCTATAGTTTATCGTTGCGAGACGAAAAGGGTAATTTCCACAATAAATTATTGCATTACAATTATATGGACGAAGCTAAGCAAATAATTCTTTTTACTGCTATGGATATGACGGAGTCTTATCTACAACACCAGGAAGAGCTAAAAACGGTGCGCGCGGCAGTAGCACGGGAAGAAGAGGCTTGGCAATATCGTAACTTGTTTTTTTCTAATATCAGTCATGATATGCGTACACCTTTAAATGGCATTTTAGGGTTTACTGATTTAGCTTTACAGGAAACCAATCCTGAGCAAATGCGTCAATATTTAAGTAAAATTAAACTAAGTGGTGGACTGTTGCTGGATGTCATTAATGATACCTTGATGCTTAGTAAGCTGGAAAGTGGCAAATTGCAACCAAATTATGAGGTTATTGATAACAGGCTCATTAGTGGACGGATTTTGGTGCCTATTAAGGCAATGGCTGATGCTAAAAATGTTAAACTGGTGCAAGATAGAAGTAATTCGCCTCATGTTATGCTCAGGGCAGACAGGGTAAACACGCAAAAAATCTTTTTAAATTTAATAGGCAATGCTGTTAAGTTTACACCCAGTGGTGGTACTGTCATTGTGAAGATGGAGCAACTGGCGCAGCCTATGCATAATTGTAATTATCGGTTTGTAGTATCTGATACCGGTATTGGTATTGGTCCGGCCTTTTTGCCACATATTTATGAGCCATTTGTACAGGAAAGTAATCGCAATGTTCAAGCACAACCCCAAATGCAGGGAACGGGTTTAGGGTTGTCTATTGTTAAACAGCTGGTAGATTTATTGCATGGTTATATCGAAGTAGAAAGTACCGTGGGTAAGGGTACTACCTTTACGGTTTATTTGCCTATGCCTGTAGTTGGGGCAGTGGCGGGTGAACCGGAATGGGTACCGGGTGCAGCACCTATTACAGCTCCCGTTCTTAAAAACATGGCTAAATTTGCTCCTAGCTACAAGGTTATGGTTTGTGAAGATAACAAGCTTAATATGGAGATAGCTACTATTTTGTTGCAAAAGAAAAATTATGAAGTTATACAAGCTTTTAATGGTCAGGAAGGCGTAGATAGGTTCAAAGCCTCCGGGCCGGGAGAAATTTCAGCAATCCTTATGGATTTACGGATGCCGGTTTTAGATGGCTTTGAGACAGCTAAGACAATTCGTGAGCTAAAAAGGGAGGATGCTCAAAGTGTGCCCATCATTGCCTTAAGTGCAGATGCATATGATGAAGATGTGCAAAAGGCCTTGCAGGTGGGGATGAATGCTCATTTGGCTAAACCCTTTAATCCACAGGAAATCTATAGACTGTTGCAAAAGCTTATTATGCGTTAAGCTTGCAAAAATTAATTAGCTTGGGAGCGTTTATAACAAAGAACGAATCTGATAATGCTTTTTCAGATTCGTTCTTTTTGACGTTTGAGCTGTTTTATTTATCTCTGGGTTTATCCTTTTCTGCAGTGAACTTAATAAACTGAAAGGCAGGTGAGCCACAGATGGGACAACGGCCTGTGTCCTCGGTCATAAGATAACCGCAGATGGGGCAGACGTAGAAGGTGGATTTATTGAAGGTATCCATATTTTCTGCTTCACGCAAAAGTTCTTCGTGAACTTTTTCTGCAGCACCGGCAGCACTATAGGCCTGTTGAGTGAGGGGGAGCTGCTTTTCTTTAGCATGGTCTTGGAACATGGCGTACAGACGTCTGTGCTCGAATTCTTCCACAGGGATAAAATCAGGGATAGTTTTGCTAAACAGTTTAGCTCTATCATAGATGGCATAAAAGTTGCGGGCATGTCTGTATTCAGATTCGGCCAGGGCGCGGAAAAAGGCTGCCACTTTATCATAGCCACGGCGTTGAGCGCGCTCAGAAAACATCAAATATTTTAAATGGGCCATGAGTTCGCCTTGGACCGTGTCGTAGAGCTTGCTGCGAATAATGGTGTCGGTATTTTCCCGGCCATACAGAGTGTGGTTCAAATCAAAAATTGCATAGTGTAGTTGGTCTTGTTCATAGGTAAATTGGATGATGTGGTAGTTTACGTCTGCTGCTTTAATATCGGCAGAAATATCTTCAATCATGGCGCCACCGCCGCCGGTGCAGATGAAGGTGATATCGTCTACTTTGTCGATAAAACGGGAGTGCACATGACCACAGATAAAGTAAGCAATTTTATTCTTATAGGGAGCATAGGCCGCTTGCAAATTGGCAAATTCTTCCGGGCTGACCGAGTTTTTTGTGAAGTGATTGGGCAGGGGAATGTGGAAAGCAATGACTACATTTTTTACGTCTGAGTCGGTCAGAGTTTGTTTTAAAAGCTCCAGACCTTCCGGTTCAAATTTGCGCAAGGCATTGTCTAAAACTACGATAGTAAAATATTTGCCCTTTAACACATAGTTGTGCTGACCAAAGTGCTTGTCATATTCCCCTGTGTCATGGTTACCACGGAGGGCATATACGGGATTTTGAGCGATACAGTTGGTCAGGCCGGTAACGTCAGCATAGAAGCGGTCAGTACCTTGTGGCACCAAATCTCCTACTACCAGGGTAAAGTCACTTGCAGCGCTGGCTGCCAAAGCGTGAGCGTAGACTTCCATCATGGTGGTACCAAGACCTTCGCAGCCTGGGTCACCTATGGCGGAAAAGGTTTTAGCCTCACCGATATCATTAATTTGTTGTTGAACTTTTTGTATAGTCATTGCTATCTTCCTTTCTTACTTGTCTGATTTAATTATATATCAGAACGTCTTTTTAAGGCGTTCTTTTTTATTATTTCTTTCGTTGCTTTTGCAACATACTTATTTTATGAATAGCAGTATTATTTAACCAACAAAGATACTTGACAAAATTACTAGGAATTGTTATATTGTACTAGCAATATACAGCAATTCACTAGGAATTAAAAGGAGGAAGATAAAATGAAACAGATTTATTTGGATAACGCAGCTACCACCAGGGTTTTGCCGGAGATAGCAGAGGCTATGGCCAAGACTATGACGGAGAATTATGGTAATCCTTCCAGTATTTATACTTTGGGCCAAAGTGCTCACGAGATATTGGATGAAGCTAGAATAAAAGTGGCAAAGCTGATTAATGCAGCCAGCCCGGAAGAATTACCTTTACCTGCGGTGGCAGTGAGGGTGACAGCATGATTTTGGAAGGTATCGCCAAGGCATATGGTAAAAAGGGCAAACATATTATTACCAGTGCCATTGAGCACCACGCTATCCTGCATGCTTGTCAGGATTTGGAAAAGCAAGGTTTTAAGATTACCTATCTGCCTGTAGATGAGTTTGGCAGAGTTAAGCCTGCTGATGTGAAAAGGCTATTACACCTGAAACAATTCTTATTTCTGTCATGTTTGCCAATAATGAGATTGGTACACTGGAGCCTATCAGAGAAATTGGTGCTATGCTCATAAGCACGGCGTACTGATGCATACTGATGCAGTACAGGCTGTTGGTCATGTGCCCGTAGATGTGCAGGCTGACAATATTGACCTTTTGACCTTGACTGCTCACAAGTTCCACGGCCCAAAGGGAACCGGTGCTATTTACATTAAAAAGGGCATTCGTCCTGCCAATATTATCTTGGTGGTCCTCAGGAGCATGGCTTACGCCCCGGGACTGAGAATACTGCCGGGATATTGGGCTTGGGTATGGCGGCCTGAACATGCTGTGACTCATATGGCAGAAAATGGCAAGAGATTAAGTGCTTTGCGAGATAAGCTGATTAAGGGTATTTTGGAGAAGATCCCGAAGTACGCTTAAACGGTCATCCTACTGATAGGTTGCCCAACAACGTTAACGTAAGTATTAGATACATTGAAGGCGGAGGGAATGCTTGCTGCATCTTGGACTTGGTAGGTATTGCGGCTTCCAGCGGTAGTGCTTGCACCAGTGGTACTTTGGATCCTTCTCATGTACTTTTGGCAATTGGCTTGCCGCATGAGATTGCCCATGGTTCTTTGCGACTTACGCTCAGCGAGTTTTCCACTGAGGCAGATGTAGATTATGTACTGGAGCAATTGCCCGGTATTGTAGAAAGTTTAGAAAGATGTCACCTTTATATAATGAAAGGAAGGTGGGTTAATATGTATAGCAAAAAGGTCATGGATCATTTTAGTCATCCCAGAAATGTAGGCGAGATTCCGATGCTTCCGGCGTGGGCGAGGTAGGTAACCCGGTGTGCGGAGATATCATGAAGATTTATATCAAGGTAAGGACAATGTCATCACCGATATTAAGTTCAACACCTTTGGCTGTGGTGCAGCTATTGCTACCAGCTCTATGGTTACCGAGCTGGCAAAGGGCAAGACCATTGAGGAGGCTTTAAAGCTGACCAATGAGGCTGTAGCAGAGGCTTTGGATGGACTGCCACCTATTAAAATGCACTGTTCCAACTTGGCAGCAGATGGTTTGAAGGCTGCCATTGCGGACTACAAGCAGAAAAATGGCATGTCTTTGGAGGGCTTGTGCTTAAATCCTGTTTGTCATGCGTGTGGCGCGCACTAAAGAAAAGTGCCACGAAAAAAAACAATGTAGATGTTTATCTACATTGTTTTTTTTGTAAAAAGAATGGTAGGATTCTCAATTATAAATGTAAACTTTTGTACAAATTATACTTGTCATTATTTGCCATATTGTGATATAATCTAACCCAGTCATAAAATTCACACGCAGAGTATGACGCTACTGTCCACATTGGTGGTTAGGCGAAAAAAATCAATCTGCGGAGGAAAAAACAGGAGGATGAAAAAAATGGCTATTATTTCTATGAAACAACTTTTGGAAGCTGGTGTACATTTCGGTCACCAAACACGTCGTTGGAACCCTAAGATGGCTCCTTACATTTTCACCGAGAGAAATGGTATTTATATCATTGATCTGCAAAAGACCGTTAAGAAGGTTGAAGAAGCTTACAACTTCTTGCGTGATGTTGCAGCTAGCGGCGAGAACATTTTGTTTGTTGGTACCAAGAAGCAAGCTCAAGGCGCTATTAAAGAAGAAGCTGAGCGTTGCGGTATGTTCTATGTAAGCGAGAGATGGTTGGGCGGTATGATGACCAACTTTAAGACCATCCAAAAACGTATTCAACGTTTACGCGAATTAGAAAAAATGCAAGAAGACGGTACTTTTGATCTGCTTCCCAAGAAGGAAGTTAGCGGTCTGCTCCATGAAATGGAAAAATTGACCAAGTTCTTGTCCGGCATTAAAGATATGAAGAAGTTGCCCGGTGCTTTATTTGTAGTTGACCCTCGTAAGGAACGCATTGCTGTTTTGGAAGCTCACAAGCTCCACATTCCTATCGTTGCTACTGTTGACACCAACTGTGACCCTGATGAAATCGACCATGTAATTCCTGCAAACGATGATGCTATCCGTGCCGTTAAGCTGTTGGCAGGCAAGATGGCTGATGCAGTATTGGAAGGCAAAGTAAGTGCTTCCGATGACGCTGAAATTGCTGCAGAAAATGGTGAAGCACCTGCTCAAGAGGCAGAAGCTGAAGCTGCACCTCAAGATGCTCAATAATTAAAAATTTCATAAGGTTGGAGGAGAAAATATAATGGCACAAATTACTGCTTCTTTAGTTAAAGATTTGCGCGAGCGTACCGGCGCAGGTATGATGGATTGCAAAAAGGCACTGACAGAAACTGCCGGTGATATGGATCAAGCAATTGACTATTTAAGAGAAAAGGGTTTGTCTAAGGCTGCTAAGAAAGCAAGCAGAATTGCTGCTGAGGGCATTGTAGATACCTATATTGATGAGGCTAACAAGGTTGCTGTTTGCTTGGAAGTAAACTGTGAAACTGACTTTGTTGCTAAGACTGATGACTACAAGCTTTGGTTGATTCTATTGCTAAACACATTGCTGCCAACAAACCTGCTTCCATAGAAGTATTGGCTGATCAGACCTTCCAAGGTACTGACAAGAAGGTTAGCCAGGTTGTTACCGAAGCTATTGCTAAAATTGGCGAAAAGATTGATATTCGTCGTTTCAGTATTTTCGAATATGGCAATGATGTAATCGGCGCTTATGTACACGGTGGTGGACGTATCGGCGTTTTAGTTGAATTGACCGGTGGCGATGCTGCCTTGGCCAAGGATGTTGCAATGCATGTTGCAGCTGCCAACCCCGGTTACCTGGAGCGTTCTGAAGTTCCTGCTGATGTTTTGGAACATGAGAAGACTGTTCTTTCTGAACAAGCTCGTAACGAAGGTAAACCTGAAAAGATTATTGAAAAAATGGTTATGGGTCGTATTCAAAAGTTCTACAAGGAAGTTTGCCTGGTAGACCAAGAATTTGTTAAGGATCCGGATAAATCCATCAGCGCTTTGGTAAAAGAGCAAAATGCTACTATTAAACGTTTCGTTCGTTACCAATTGGGCGAAGGCATCGAAAAGAGAAAAGACGATTTCGCTGCTGAAGTTGCAAGCTTTATGAAATAAATCTTACAGCAAGGCTGCTAAGATAGCACATGTTTCGTTGTAATTACAAAAGACAGGTTGAGATGGACACGCATGTCCGATTACAGCCTGTCTTTTTTTTCTTATGTCTTGCTGCTATCGCCTAATCATTTTGGTTTGCCTAAAGGGTTTGCGGATAATTAGGTAAATAAGACTTGTATTTGTGTGGTTTTTTTCATATAATTATACGAGATGTGTATTTATTAGGAGGTCCTCTTTGTGACAGAAAAGAAAAAATACAAACGGGTAATTCTGAAGTTAAGTGGAGAAGCTTTAGCTGGTCCTAAAGGCTATGGTATCGACCCTGTTACGGTAGATAATATTGCCGGTCAGATTCAAGATTTGACGAAATTGGGACTGGATGTAGCCGTGGTAAACGGCGGAGGCAACATTTGGCGCGGACTTTCCGGTAGTTCCAAGGGTATGGATAGGGCAACGGCTGATTATATGGGCATGCTGGCTACTATCATCAACTCGTTGGCTTTGCAGGATGCTTTGGAAAATAGAGGTGTACCTACCAGAGTACAGACTGCCATAGAGATGCGTCAGATAGCTGAGCCTTACATTCGTAGGCGTGCTATTAGACATTTGGAAAAGGGCCGTGTAGTTATTTTCGCAGCCGGCACAGGTAATCCGTACTTTTCTACTGATACTACAGCTTCCTTGCGTGCCGCAGAGATTGAAGCAGATGCCATTCTGATGGCTAAGAAGGGTGTGGATGGTGTTTACGACAGTGATCCACAAATTAATCCAAAGGCTAAGAAGTATGATAAGCTACCATACATTGAAGTAATTCAAAAACATCTAAAGGTCATGGACTCCACCGCAATCAGTCTTTGCATGGACAACAAGATTCCCATTGTAGTTTTCGATATCGATAAGAAGGGTAATATCGTGAAGGCTGCCAAGGGTGAAGAAATAGGGACCTTAGTAGGAGGAGAATGATGGCTACTATTGACGAATTAATGGAGAAAACAAAAGTACGTATGACTAATGCGGTAGAGGCTTTGCGTGGTGATTTACTGGCAATCCGTACCGGACGTGCTACACCGTCTTTGTTGAACAAAATTAAAGTTGATTATTATGGTACACCCACTCCCATTAACCAGGTTGCTAATATTTCCGTTCCGGAACCAAGAATGATGCTAATTACTCCTTGGGAAAAGAACATGATTAAACCTATTGAGAAGGCTATCCAGACTTCTGATCTGGGTATTAATCCTAATAGTGATGGCAGTGGCATTCGTTTGAATTTGCCCCAGTTGACTGAAGAAAGACGTAAGGAACTGGTGAAGAGCGTTAATAAGAAGGGTGAGGCTTCCAGAGTAGAGATTCGTAATATCAGACGCGATATTAACGAAGCTTTAAAGAAGGAGCTAAAGGCCAGGACCATTACTGAGGATGCTTCCAAGCAAGCTTTGGAAAAGGCTCAAAAGATGACTGACCAATATATGAAAGATGTTGACAAGGTTTTGGCTGCCAAAGAAAAAGAAGTTATGGAAGTTTAAGCATTTTTTACTAGTTTGTTCGGGAACGAGGCTGCCGCTTTGGGCAAATTCTAATACCTAACAATAAATTAATCTTACTCTTAGGAGATAATAGTGGAAAGGAGGCGTAAGATTATGGCTCATAAAATTAATGCTGATGAATGCATCGGATGTGGTACCTGCGCAGGCTCCTGCCCCGTAGGCGCTATTAAAGATGATGCTGGCAAGTATAAGGTTGACGAGGCAGCTTGCATCGATTGCGATGCTTGCACTAGCTCTTGCCCAGTGGGTGCTATTAAGGCTGAATAATTAATAGCGATGATTGCGCAACCCAGCTCTGGGTTGCGCAAATTTTTTGTGGGGGAGAACAATTCAACATGTTTAAGAATCTCTTTACGCAAGCAGGAAAAGTGAAGAATGATCCACCTATTCCTGTAAGTGACGTGGATTTAAATAATATACCACAGCATATTGCCATTATTATGGATGGCAATGGTCGTTGGGCCAAAGCTCAGGGCAAGCCACGTACGTATGGGCATAATGTGGGAGCGAAAACACTTCGCACTATTGTGAAGTTTGCTAACTCCTTAGGCGTTAAGGTATTAAGCGCATATGCTTTTTCCACGGAAAATTGGAAGAGGCCGATTACGGAAGTTAATTTTATAATGGATCTTTTAAGTCGTTATTTAACTGATGAGATTGATGAATTCAATGAAAATAATGTGCAGGTGCGTTTTATGGGATCCCGAGAGGGCTTACCGGAGGTCGTAAAGCAAAAGATGGACTACGCTTTACAGGCCACTAAGGACAACACCGGCATTATTCTTAATTTGGCAATCAATTATGGCGGCCAGGCTGAAATCGTTCATGCGGTGCAGAATATTGCTGAGCTGGTGAAGGATGGCAGGCTGGAGCCGAAAGATATAGATATTGAGCTGTTTGAGGATAATTTATATTCCAGGCAGCTACCGCCTCCTGATTTACTAATTAGACCTGGTGGGGATTTGCGGGTAAGTAATTTCATGCTGTGGCAAATTGCCTATGCAGAAATTTGGACTACTGAAACGTATTGGCCGGCTTTTACGCAGGAGATGCTGCTGGAGGCCATTCGCAGTTACCAAAAACGGGACCGTCGTTATGGCGGACTGAATGCTAAGTAAGCAGGTGGATTATGAAACAAAGAATTATAACAGCGTTGGTGGCCATTCCTATTGCATTGCTTTTGATTTGTCTGGGTGGCTGGTTTTACAATCTGGGAGTAGCGGTACTGGCTTTAGTGGGGTGGCAGGAATTTTATAGAATGTTGGTTTCTCGTGATGCCAAGCTTTATTATGTCACAGGTGGTATATCGGTGATTTGCCTGGTACTTTCCGCAGCTGTGGGCAAGGCTCATTACAGTGTGCCGATCTTAGCTATCGCTATTTTGGCGATTATGCTGGAGGCTCTGTATAATTACAGCAATGGCCAATGGGTTACTTCTGTAGCCTTGACTAGTTTTGGGGTACTTGTATATTGGCTTATTGTTTGGTCATTTTATTTTGCTGCGGCAAATGCCCGGCCAGCAGGTTCCTCTCTTGGCGCATTTTACCTTGGATAGAGGTGAGGCACTGCTTTGGGTAGTACTTTTAGGGACCTGGGCCAAGTGATACTTTTGCGTATTTCTTTGGCGTAGCCTTCGGCAAACACAAGCTGATTCCGGCGGTAAGTCCCAAGAAAAGTGTAGAGGGCGCGGTAGCAGGTTTTGTTGGTTCTATTCTGGTGGTGATGGCCTTAGGTGTTAAATGGCTTGACTATGCACCGGAAAAAGTGCTGGGCCTGGCTGTCATTATCGCCATTTTTGCACCGTTGGGAGATTTGGTAGAGTCTATTTTAAAGCGCAATTGTGAAATCAAGGACTCCGGCAATTTCTTCCCCGGCCATGGTGGTGTGCTGGATCGTTGTGATAGTTTATTATATGCTATTCCGTTAGCTTATTATTACATTACCTTGGTATTAGTTTAAAACTAAAATTGAGAGGGTGTAGCGATGAAGAAAATTGCCATACTAGGTTCTACCGGTTCTATTGGCACACAGACTTTGGAAGTAGTAGCAGCTAATCCCGAAGAGCTTGCGGTGGTAGCGCTGGCTGCCCACAAAAATGTGGCATTAATCCAAAAACAAATAGAGCAGTTTCATCCTAAGCTGGTGGCTTTATCCGATAAGGCAGCAGCTGAGGAGCTGAAGAAAAATTATCAGGGGCCTTGTGAAATTCTGGCCGGTCCTGAGGGCGTAATGGCTGTGGCTACCTATGCTGAGGCCGATACAGTACTCGGCGCTATGGTAGGGTACAGTGGTTTGAAGCCTACCCTGGCGGCCATTAAGGCGCATAAGAATATTGCTCTGGCCAACAAGGAGACCTTGGTGGCAGCAGGCAGGCATTGTTATGGCTGCTGTGGCTAAGGAGGGTGTCAAGCTGACTCCCGTAGATAGCGAACACAGTGCGATTTTTCAGTCCTTGCAGGGCAGCAACCATGGAGAGGCAACCAAGATTATTATCAC
>Ga0268359_10756_pt1 | contig 15113 bp, 12 predicted proteins | sample BioMet11_FD_194416 | JGI IMG/M metagenome (GOLD analysis project Ga0268359, IMG submission 194416) | Sewage microbial communities from Oakland, California, United States - Biofuel 11 (PacBio Assembly) | ecosystem: Engineered > Wastewater > Sewage > Unclassified | place: USA: California | collected...
TAATCTTCGAGATTGCAAAACCTGAGGATGTACATATAGTAACCTTCGGAACCTGTGGAATTACCCCCAGGGAACTTGATACGCAATACCCATTCATGCATTACAGCTTTATGATGGGTAAATGTAACGTGGCAAAGATTAAACGAGATTTTATAAAAATGGAAAGCGAAAGACTTGCCGCTTATCTTGAAAAGACAAAGGATAATTACAAACACAGAATAGCTTACTGTATTGGGGACTTCCGGACTGCAATGGAAAAAGCCGTAGAAATGGTTGACGTAGAAGTTGACATCGTGCCGAGAGAATCAACGATTCAGAAGATGATCCAGCCAGATAAGCCTTTTATCTATAACAGCCTTTCCTCAAGAGAGTACCTTCAGGACTTTTCAGACGCGATTACGGATGCTCTTAAGCTTCCAAAGAGAAAAGTCGGACTTAAAGAAGATCTTTCTGTTGATGACGCTGACTGGTATCTTCTGTGAATTACTCTTCCCTGAATCCTTCACCTTACGGCTCAGGTTCTGGGGAGGAGCTTCCTGGATTATTCTTTCCTCTATTGAGGACAAGTCCCACTCTTAAAGATTTACGTTTTTTCTATTTGCTTATTACTCTTTCATTTTTTATAATTATCACTTAGGATATTTATTGTAAACGTTGTTACATTACTGTTTTTTAACTGCATATCCAAGTTAAAACGTATCGTTTTTTGCCCTGTAGAAACCCTAAGAAATAATGAATCCTTATTAATTTAAACTGAATGTCATAATGTCTTTTAATTTATAATTAGCCTTTTGAAGCGGGTATAGATAGGTTTCTACAGAGCTGTTTCTTCGATTTAAGATATTCAATTACTCACTATGATATATCTGGTTCTGGTTTCAATACTGCTGCTTTCTGAGTTATCTACGGTTAAACTAACAGTATATCGTCCTGTTTTGTTGTATGTGTGTACAGGATTCTTTTCGGTTGAAGTATTTCCATCTCCAAAAGCCCATCTCCATGAAGTTGGTGAGCCGGTGCTATTATCAGTAAAACTGACATTAAGTGGCACAGATCCTGAAGTTGGAGATGCAGAAAAAGCAGCGTCAAGAGAGTTTGAAACCGAAATATAGTCGGTTTTTATCAGTACGTTACTGCCGTTTGCATTACTTGCTGTCAATGTAACAGAATATAGTCCTGATTTATTGTATGTGTGCACAGGATTCATTTCTGTTGAAGTGTTCCGATCTCCAAAAACCCATCTCCATGAGGTTGGTGATCCGGTGCTCTGGTCAGTAAAACTAACCTTAAAAGGCACTTTTCCTGAAGTAGAGGACGCAGAGAAATTAGCAACAGGAGCAGTTAAAACATATGAGACAGCAATATAGCCGGTTTTTGTCAAGGCATTGCTGCCGCTTGCATTACTTGCTGTCAATGTAACAGAATATAGTCCTGACTTATTGTATGTGTGCACAGGATTCATTTCTGTAGAAGTGTTCCCATCTCCAAAAGCCCATTTCCATGAGGTTGGTGACCCTGTACTCTGGTCAGTAAAACCAACAGTGAGTGGGGCTTTTCCTGAAATAGGAGACGCAGAAAAGCTTGCAACAGGAGCAGCTAAAACACTCGACACAACAACATGACCTGATTTTGTCAAGGCATTACTACCATTTGCATTACTTGCTGTCAATGTAACAGTATACCGCCCTGACTTATTATACGTGTGTACCGGATTTTTCTCTTTTGAAGTGTTCCCATCTCCAAAAGCCCATCTCCATGCCGTTGGTGACCCTGTGCTCTGGTCAGTAAAACTAACCTTAAGAGGCAGACTTCCTGAGGCAGGGGATGCAAAGTAACCGGTGACAGGAGGAGCTAAAACGTTTGACACATAAATATAGCTGGATTTTGTCAAAGTATTACTGCCGTTCGCGTTACTTACTGTCAATGTAACTGTATATTTACCGGATTTATTGTATGTGTGTACCGGATTTTTCTCTTTTGAAGTGTTCCGATCCCCAAAATTCCATGTCCATGCAGTTGGAAAGCCTGTGCTCTGATCAGTAAAACTAACAGTAAGAGGCATACTTCCTACAGTTGGAGTTGCTGAAAAGGCGGTGACAGGAACAATATAGCCTGGATTCGATACCATACTACCGTTTGCAGAAACTACATTTATATAGTTTGATTTTTGCACCTTATTACTGCCTTCCTCATTAGTCGTCGTCAAAACAACAGTATAATTTCCTGATTATTGTATGTGTGTACCGGATTCCTTTCTGTTGAATTAGTTCCATCTCCAAAAGTCCAGTTCCATGCAGCTGGTGACCCTGTGCTCTGGTCAGTAAAACTAACAGTAAGAGGTGTTTTTCCTGAAGCAGGGGACGCAGAAAATTTGGAAACAGGAGTGTTGTTTAAAACGTTTGAGACGACAGCAATATAGCCGATTTTTGTCAAAGCATTACTACCGTTTGCATTACTCACTGTCAATTTAACAGGGTACAACCCTGATTCATTGTATGTATGAACAGGATTCTTTTCTGTTGAATTACCCCCATCTCCAAAAGTCCATTTCCATGAGGTTGGCGATCCGGTGCTCGGGTCAGTAAAACTAACAGCAAGAGGTGCTTTTCCTGAAGTAGGGGACGCAGAGAATTTGGAAACAGGAATATTTAAAGTGCTTGAGACTGCAATAAAGCCGGTTTTTGTCAAGGTATTACTGCCTTTTTCATTACTTGCTGTCAATGTTACAGAATAAAGTCCTGATTTGTTGAATGTGTGCACAGGAGTCTTTTCTGTTGAAGTATTCCCATCTCCGAAAGACCATTTCCATGAGGTTGGCGATCCTGTGCCCTTGCCAGAAAAATCAACCGCTAGAGGTGCTTTTCCTGAAGTAAGGGATGCGGAGAAGCTAGGGACAGGTGGATTTAAAACGTTTGAAACAGCAACATAGCCGGTTTTTGTTAATGTATTACTACCATCTGCATTACTTACTGCTAATGTAACAGAATATAATCCTGCTTTGCTGTATGTATGTACAGGGTCCTTCCCGGTTGAATATGTGCCGTCTCCAAAAGTCCACTTCCTTGAGGTTGGCGATCCTGTACTCTGATCAGTAAAACTAACAGTAAGAGGTGATTTCCCTGAAGCTGGGGACGAAGAGAAAGCAGCAATAGGGGCTTCATATCCGTTTGAAACAGTTATATAGCTGGATTTTGTTACTGCAGTCCTGTTTCCAGTTTCGTTCAATGTCAATGTAACAGAATATTTTCCTGACTTTTGATATATATGTGCAGGGTTCTTTTCCGTTGAATAAGTTCCATCTCCAAAAGTCCAATTCCATGAAGCTGGCGATCCTGTGCTCTGGTCAGTAAAACTAACGCTAAGTGCCGATTTTCCTGAAGTTGGGGAGGCAGAAAATCCTGGCTGTGCCAGAACAGTTACTGTGGCAATTTTCGAATCAGTACCGTTTTTATTGTTTACTGTAAGCGTTACATTGTAATTCCCTGCCTTGGAATAAGTGTGTGCTGGATTCTGCTGTGTCGAAGTGGATTTGTCTCCAAAATCCCAGTTCCAACCATCCGCATTCATCGAGAAATCCGTAAACTTGACTGAAAGAGGAGCGTAACCGGATGTGATATTGCTGCTGAAGTTTGCAACAGGATAAACTGGTTGTGCTGGAAGAGGACCAATAAATTGACCGAAAGCAATAGGACGGAAACCTGTGTTTACTGTGGCTGTAACTCTGTCTGTAGCAGTGTCAATTATAGAGGCAGTGTTTCCGAGATTATCGCTATTACCGGAGTTTGCTACATATACCTTTTTTCCATCCGGAGTGATTGCAATTCCGTAAGGACTTTTTCTGACTTTCACAGTCGCCATAACAGTTTTTGTTGCTGTGTCGATTACCGATACATTGTTACTGCCTTCATTTACCACATACACTTTTTTTCCATCAGGAGTTAATGCAATTCCCATAGGCCATTCCCCTACAGGTACTGTGGCTGTAACAGTGTTTGAACTTATGTTAATTATAGAAATAGTATTGCTTTCACAATTCGTCACATATAGTTCTGTTCCTGTCTGGTTAATTGTAACTCCACAGGGGCCAGATCCAACTTTCACAGTCTCTATAACAGTGTTTGTGCTGGTATCAATTACAGAAACAGTGTTGCTATAACGGTTCGTTACATATACTTTTTTTCCATCCGGTGTGATTGCAACCCCTAATGGATTAACTCCTACAGGTACGGTGGCTGTAACAGTGTTTGTAGATGTATCAATTACAGAGACACCTTTGATATCACGATCCGCCACGTATAGTTTTTTTCCGTCCGGTGTGACTGCAATTCCACAGGGACTATATTTATAGCCTACATCCACGATAGCTGTAACCTTGTTTGTTGCTGTGTCAATTACAGAAACCGTACCCCTTTCGCCGTACTTGGTATTTGTCACATATACTTTTGTTCCATCCGGGTTAACTGCAGCTCCAAAAGGCTCGGTCCCTACGGGCACTGTGGCTGTAAGGGTATTGTTTCCTGTATTAATTACAGAAACAGTGTTGCTGTTGAGATTTGTAATAAATGCATATGAAGGTGTAGGAGAACCTTTTGGTACAACATTTACTGTAGCAAGCTTTGAATCTGTACCGTTTGAATTGTTTACCGTCAGGCTAACAGTATAGATTCCTGTTGTAGAATAGGTATGCGTAGGATTCTGCTTTGTTGAACCAGACCCGTCTCCAAAGTCCCAGACCCATTTAGTTGCATTTTTTGAGAGATCTGTAAACTGCACAGGTATAGAAAGGAAAACATAATCTGATGTGATATTGCTGCTGAAGTTCGCTAAGGGATAAACCGGTTGTATTGGGATAGAACCTATAAACTGGCCTGAAGCATAAGGGCTGTTTCCTACAAGCATCGTGGCTGTAACAGCGTTAGTAGCAGTGTCAATTACAGAGACAGTGTTATATAAATTGATTGCTACATATACTTTTTTTCCATCCGGTGTGACTGCAATTCCCACAGGATCGGGGCCTACAGGTATTGTGGCTGTAATTTTGTTTGTTGCCGTGTCAATTACAGAGACAGTACTGAAATACTCAGCATTATTGGTCACATACACCTTTTTTCCATCTGGATTGACTGTAACTCCAAAGGGAGTGCCCCCCACCTTCACCGTGTTTGTAACACTGTTTGTTGCCGTGTCAATTATAGTAATACTCCCGCTATCGGAGTTTACCACGTACACCCTATTTCCGTCTGGTGTGACCGCAATATCTTTAGGACCTCTTCCTACAGATACCGTGGTTATAATGGCTTTTGTGACAGTATCAATTATAGAGACAGTATTGTCCCCATAATTTGTTACATATATTTTTTTTCCATCTGGACTTACCGCTACTCCTTCAGGATTTTTTCCTGTATTCACCGTACTTACAACAGTATTTGTGGTATCAATCACAGAAACATTATTGCTATATCGGTTTGTTACATATACCTTTTTTCCGTTAGGGCTGACTGCAACCCCTTGAGGAGAATTTCCTACACGCACTGTGGCTATAATATTATTTGTTGCCGTGTCAATTACAGATATATCATTGCTAAGAGCATTTCCAACGTAAACCTTTGTCCCATTCTGATTAATCGCAACTCCTATAGGGTTGGACCCTACAGGTATTGTAGCTGTAACTTTATTTGTGGCTGTGTCAATTACAGAGACGCTGTTACTCTGTGCATTTGTAATGTATGCAAATGGCGAGGCGCTTGCGATGCTCACTAACATTAAAAAAGTAAGTGCCGTTATCCCTAAAATTTTATTTAAGGTCTGCCTCCTAAATCCTCTATTACAATTATTTCCTTTCATTTTAGACCGCCAGTATATGGATCAAATTTGTTGAGGTTTTAAATAACCTTGAAACTTAACCGACTTTATAAAGAATAATATAGCAATTCATTGAAGCCAGAATTTTGGGTTAAGTTGATTATTGCAACCAGGTGCGACTATAAAGATGACAAGATAAAGAAGACTTTACAGAATTATATAGAATACTTGTAAATTAAAAGATAATAAGTTTTCTTTTATTAACTGACGGGCTTGGTAAAAAATAAATTCATTCTTTACTGTATATAATTGAATTTTTATACTACTTTGAGTTTTTATATGACCTAAGAATTTCAAAAACAGGGATCTCGGAAATTAGAATTTATTTCCGGAATCAAAAACTATAGAAAATGAAAAAGTTTCTATTCATGAACTAACTTTCTGCAGATATGCTTGGAGCATGCTCCTTGCAAATAACCTTTAGCCTTCATAATTCAAGTTTAAATCGGGCATGTTGAAGCCATTTTCGATTTTTCAGAGGACGTCGTCCAATGGAATTCATAGAAGTATTTTTCAGAGGACGTCGTCCAATGGAATCCATAGAAGTATTTTTCAGAGGACGTCGTCCAATGGAATCCATAGAAGTATTTTTCAGAGGACGTCGTCCAATGGAATCCATAGAAGTATTTTTCAGAGGACGTTGTCCAATGGAATCCATAGAAGTATTGTAGATCGCATTTCTGGTTTTCTTTTAATCTTTAACCGAAACTTCAAAAACCGAAAGTTCAAAAAAACTTTTTGAATGAAGAAGTTTTCAAAGAAAAAAAACATGATATTCTTTGAACAAAATGCACAATCAACGAAAGTGCTTGCAGATGACAGCATTTCCATGCTAAATAATCTTTGTTAGTCGGTAACAACTATCCTCAAGAGAGTACCTTAAGGGTTTTTCTGGTGAAATTACTAAAGTTCTTTAGATTTCAAGAAGAAAAAACGAGATTACAAAAAAATTTCAATGTTTATTGCACGCCCTGCAACATTGATAGTATCAGTGTAACATTAATTGAAAAGCTGCGTTTCTATCATATACTTTTCATCATGAATTTTTTAAAATTGAAAATAAAATTAATGAAGAATAGAAAGTTTTATTACAAAAGCTATAAAAAACAGATGCAGCAATTAATTCCCTTCCATGCCTGAGTTTTCTCCTACAGAGAGCATAAGTTCTCCATAAAGCAGTTTTTCCAGTGTTTCGGCTACATACTTCCTTTGCTGGTATTTCTGGAGATCCTCATGCATCCTGAGATCAGAGTCAACCTGGACTCTTACGAGCGCAAAGTGAAATGCTTTTTCATTCTTTATTGGCGCAGTATAGAAAGCTTCCAGTAGGTAAGGGAGTTTGAGGGGGTCTTCTATAACTTCACTTAAAAGCAGCATCTCCTCAGGAATGTCCTGATAATGTGAGGATATATCTTTTTTTCCTGTAATAAGTTGCAGGTTTTTTTCTGAATATTTTTTTTCAAAGATAATAATTTCACCAATAATACTTCCCACCTCTTACTCAATCTAAATTTCGGGTCCCCTTTATTAATTTCCTGGATTAACTTTCTGTATTTCCTTACTGATACACTTAATTGATGCCCTGTAAAAGGGAATAAGAGGCTTCAGGCCAGCATTCCCTTTACGATAGTGTCAATAGCATCGTCTTCTTCAAGGCCGCGGGCCATGAGAGTTTCGACTTCTTTTTTGTCCACACATCCGATTGCAGCCTCATGGGTTACCTTAGCCAGAGGATTATCAACACGTATAATCGGGATAGCTTCGGCTTTTGCATTGCCCTGGAGAACCTCCAAACAGTCCACATGTCCTCTGGATCTTGGCGCATGACCTTCAGTAATTCCCTTGAACTCCGACTCCGCATCTTCAGTAATAGCCAGTCGACTTTTGATCACACTTCTGGCATTTTCCCCATTAAGGGATACTTTTTCCATAATTTTTATTTTGTCATCTTTTTTCCCGTAAACCTTGGTAATCATTTCACAGACAGAGTCTTTTTCGGCATCCACATCATAGTCGAATTCGAGAGCTCCTACTCTTCCCGAGATCAGGGAGAAATTATTGAAATAACTGCCGCCTTCCTCTATCTTCACATGCGCCTTCGGAATCACCTGAGCTCCTCCATGTGGCCCGTGGAAGTGAGTTTCTGTGTACTTTAATGAAGCATTCTTCCCTACATGCATTTGAGCTTCCATTCTATGAATAATCTTTACCGCATTAGGGAATGTACAGTGAGCGACGAGTTCAACAGCCGAGTCTTCTTCGGCTACAAAATTCATATTTATTTCCTGAAGCCCGTCTTCAGGGATAAGCCCAAAGCAAAGGTGGACAGGAAGTGAAATTTTGTACCCTTTCTTAATGGTCAGTTTAACATCCACTCCATGTTCAGTCTCCTGGGGCTCGAGCACAATTCCTTCTATCCCGTTTGCATTAAGCACTTTATTACCACTTATCACAAGGCTTGCAAGCTCATGATTATGCAGGACTGCAGCATCTCCTCCAGATGCCGAATAGGCTGCGTCCATATCTTTGATTTCGCTGGAAAGTGTATTAAGAGTTATCTGAGTCATTTTTCAGGCCGCCTTTGGTGGGGATACCCTGCTGTCGCAAGGTATGCACCTGTTTTTGAAAAATTCACTGATTTCCAGAGGGTCTCCGCTCCTGAGGATAACCCCTTCGCACATCAGGGATGCTTTATCGGAAGCGGCTGCAATTTCCTTCCTGTGTGTGATTACAAGTACCGAGGAACCATTTTCTTTGAAAGTTTGGATCAGGTTTACGATTTCCTTTAAGGAAACGACATCAATTCCGGAGTCGGGTTCGTCGAGAATAGCAAGCTTTGGTTTCATTGTAATTATGGACGCAAGCTCTATGCGTTTTCTTTCGCCTCCACTGAGCGCCTCTCCAACTTCCCTATCCAGGTATTTTTCAGGTTTAAGATCGACTTTCCTCAGGGCCTCTTTCAGATCTTCCTCAGTAACGCCTCCGTTGCCTTTTGCCCCGATTGCCAGGTAATCCCTGACTCTTAGCCCTTCAAAACGGGCAGGTTCCTGCCAGGCAAGGGTAATGCCTTTTTTTGCACGTTCGGTTATTGAAAGTTTTGAAATATCTTCCCCATTAAAGATGAGGCTGCCTTCCTCGTGTTCATAACCCTGGAGTCCCATCAGGGTATAGGCAAGGGTACTTTTTCCGGCACCATTTGCACCGATAATGCTGTGAATTTCCCGGTCGCCGACCTCAAGATTGACCCCTCTAAGGATTTTCTTCCCATCACGGCTCAGCACCAGGTTTTTTACAGATAGAATATATGACACCTCTATAAGTTTTTAGTCTTGGCCCTGCAGCAGATCCTTGCAGTGCTGCAAATCCTTAACGGTATTTACGTTTATTGCTAGTTTGGGATTATCAAGTATCAGATTAAAATCTTCCTGTTCGTTTCGGATTTGAGAACTGTCCAGAATATTAATTCCGGCAGGTACTATCAGCTTTCCATCCTTGTTAAAAACCGTATCCGGCCTGATTCCGGCTCCTTTGCAGATATTGAGAGGAACATATACCGAGAGCGCAGGTTTTCCTTCTTCCCTATATTTTTCGATTACAGAATCGATAAGATCAGGGCTTATCAGGGGAAGGTCTGACATAATAATCATTACAGGCCCAACCGTTTCTGCAGTTTCGACCGCATGGATCATATCCCCTACATAGTTTCCGCCAAAAGTCCTGATTGTGCGAACTTCTCCTTTGTAGCGTTCCTGAATCATCATTTCTGTCCTTGGGGTAACAGGTGAGATCGCTACGAAAACCCTGTCTATATTCTCTGCGGCCCTGAGGGTATCTATCACGTAGGTTATAAGTGGTTTTCCAAGTAATTCAACACAGGGCTTTTCACCCCATTCCAAGCCTCTGTCCAAACCCCCCCTGCCATTACAATAGCGTCCATTTAAAACCTCCCATATATCCATTCAATGAAAGTTGCAGGAGAACTGCAAGAATAATGAGTGCAGTTACCCGACCAATTTCGTTAGCAGTACCAATTCCGTCGCCATTTAATCCCCCAAAATGGGCATAGCTTCGGTTAAGAATCACCAGAGCCATCAGGCAGGCTCCCAGATAAGGCAACAGTCCTATCCACCCAAAAGGCAGTAAGCAAACGATGGCTCCGAACACAAATCCAATCAGAAAATTCTTTCTGGTTGCTCCCTTTATAGTCATGGCTCCCAGACCAGGGTAAGCCTGTTTTTCCTGCGGAGGTATGGGCTTTCCAAAGGCAGCAATAGTTAGCATGGACTGTTTTGCACTGACCTCTGCAATAAACATTGATTCAAACATTAAAACCGGAAGGTTAAGCCCAAAAACGGCGGAACCTTCTTGCTGGACTGCCCTTATCGAACTGTACAGAGTAAGTAATAAGAGAATGCAGAAGGACACTCCTCCTGTCCCGATGGTCGTGTCTTTCAGGGCCTTGATTTTTTTTTCAAGTGACCCGTGGGCCATAAAACCGTCCCCGATGTCCGTGACTCCATCGAGGTGATTAAAGCCTGTAATGTAATATATGAATCCCATTATAAGGGCTGCAAGCACAGGCCCAGGAAATATTACCTGCCCTATGAATGCAACTGCCCCTATGAGAAGCCCGAGTACGGCTCCCACAACGGGATAGAAGTAGATTTTCTTCATGAGTTCGTCGATTCCTTCCATGCTAATCCCCACAGGAATAGTGGACAGGAAACCAAACCCAGATTTAAAAGCAAGCAAATATGAATTCATCGCGCACCGCCTGTTTTTCAATCCTTTCCTTCTTTCAGTCCTTCCCTGTAAATTCTGCCATACCTCTTGAATACATATTGGAAGACACGCCTCCTATAAGGCCCCCGATAACGTCATCCATAAAAGGCCCGAGCTTTGCAAGGATTCCAGGCTTCTGTTTGTCAAACCTGACAAACTCAAAAGCGCCCTTGGAACCGCTGATATAGGTTGCAATACTTGTGCCGAGCACTTCGTCTGCAATTATAAAAGTAAGGTCCTTTTCATAAGAACTTTTGCTGAGGTTCGGAAGGGTTCCTGCCCTGCCTTCCCGCTCCAGCAAGACCCCGGAATAGATTAGAAGGCAGAGGTTCGGGTCCGAAAGTGCGTACTTAAGTTCCCTTTTAAATAAAGCGTCGGCTTTCTCCCTGGTCTCAAGCCCTGGATGAGGAACATACATTTCCAGAGCCGTATCAGCAAGGTCCTGAACACTGATGCCTTCTTCAGCGAGGACATCGAGGATGTTGACTGTAGCTTTTTCTTCTACTTTCTCAGGCTGCCCTTTTTTCAGGTCTCTTTCCTCAATATCGGATAATTTCATATGATCACTTCGGGGTTGTTAAAACTATTTATTGAAAATTAAAAGTTTTATTCGGTTATTGTAAGTTGAAATCGATAAAGCTCACAATTGCTGATAACAGCGATGGGACAAAAAAGTGTCCATGCTTTTTTCAGATAAAGCGATTATTATGTTGACTTAGAACAAAGTTTTGATGACTTTTTGGACTCCAGATATAAGGTCTTCCACTTCTTCCTTAGTTGGGTCACGGTCTTTATTATGATCACATAGATTTCTAATATCACCAAGATGCTGAATGAATCGCCACATCGGAGTATCTATAACACTTCCATTTTTTAGCATTTGATTGAGATCGTTAATTGTCGGATCTTTTTTTCGAGTTGTTATATTATGTTTGTACAAACATGGCTAAGATGTTTTTCAAGCACTACCCCAGCAACAGCTCCCGCCCCTCTTAGAAATCCTTTCTTGCAAAGCTCTGTTGCTGAATCAAGTTCATCATCAAAAAGATCCGCCTGTAGTATCTCAAGCATATCAAACAATGAGCTTTCAAGTCGAGATTGGGCTGATTTCAATATATTCAGTTGCTGCTCAAACTTAGGAAAAGCCGCTTTTTCATCAGCAATTACTTGAAGTCCTCTCGTGGTTTGCAACCCGATCATATAATCAGAGATGCCATATGTAAGAAAGTCCGTTTGCTTACGCTTTTCGTCCTTATATTGCTTTATAAAATCTGGGAGTCGATCAGGAAGGACTTGTTTGACAACTTGCATGGACAATGAGTACCATTGTTCGTAGTTTTCTTTAAACATTGGCAGCTTCAGTTCTCGCAGCTTCTTCTCCATTTTACTATCTACAACTTTAACATCGAGAGCCAAGCTGAGTTTAAGTAGCTCGCCCTCATGAATTAAATTTTTCAGTCCATCTTTGAACTTGGTGAGATTTGATTCCACTGCCATACATTTCATTCTTCCTAGCTCTTACTTTTATACAAATTCCGCTACTGTCTATAGACACTTCTACTGAGATTATACGAGGTCCGGTCCTGTTTAATCTTTTGAAGTTCGGCTTCTACAAGAGTTATGACAGAGTTTATCCAAATATTCAAATAATTTAGATGTCCTGTTTTGAGATGTATATAGAATCCTCTAACTAGTATATCCCTGCTAAATGAATTACTGCCGCACAGGCAACAAGCAAGAAGCCTGAAGCAACTGTTATTAATTGGGATACCCTTTTATATCTTTTACTTCGGTCGGGGGATATAAGGCCCCAAGTATATAAGTATCGGGTTTTTCAAGTTTGACTCCGAGCGCTCCTGCAGTAGCTGCCATGGGATAGCCGGAATTGGGGGACGGAGTTTTCATTCCGTCTTCAAGAGCACTCTTTATACTGTTGAGGGGGGAAAATTTTCCCTGTTTTTTCGGGAGCAGACTCACTATAAAGGCTGCCGCAAGAATGAATATAACGGAGATGCGGGCAGGGATCCAGTTCAATACGTCATCGGATTTCGCTGAAAAGTATCCAAGTTCCCTGTAAGGTTCGGTTTTGTACCCAACCATTGAGTCCAGAGTACTTATGGCTTTAAATGCATATGCCGCCACAAGTCCGAATTTCCCGAAGAGGGTATAATAAAAAATGGGGCTCAGGATGCCGTCAACATAGTTTTCGGATACGGATTCGATAACTGCGGAAGACATCTGGGTTCTGGTAAGTTTTGAAGTGTTTCGGCTTACGTATATTGGGAGCAGTTCCCGGACTTTATCAAGCCTGTTTGCTTCGAGATGCCCATAAATTTCCTTTGCAGGGCCGAGCAGGCAGTTAACAGCAAAAGTGGCTTTCAGGAAATATGCCTCTATAAGAAGGGCAAGCACCCTGGGAATTCCTGGAATGGATGAAATGTAAAGCACGGAGTAACCCAGCAAAGCTGCGAAAAAGACACAGCAGAGAGCCATTGCAACTCCGTAGGCTTTCCTGTGAGTCTGAGGAGCCGCATTTATTAAAACATTAATTAATTTTCCTATCCACACGACAGGGTGTACGGCAGCAGGCGGCTCTCCGAAAAGTATGTCTATGGCGGCTGCAAGCAAAAGTACCAGAGCAAGATGCCCGCTGTCTGGTACAATCATAGAATAGGCTCCATCACTTTCTTCCAGGCAACTTTCACGAGTTCGTCCGTATCTCCTTCCTGCATAAGGCAGTCAAGGATTTTCTGCGCAGTTTCTGTCTTGTGAACCAGATGACAGTCAACACAACTCCAGATTTTTCCGCCTCTTGAACTCTGAATCCATTTTCCTCCTGTACGCTCGTCTTCACAGGGATAAAATGGACAGAAACAGAAAGTACAGTTCTGACCTTCAAAGTGGCAGGGATAGTATTCACAGGTTTTCCTGCCTCCGATGCCTTCTTCAGAAGCCTTTTCGATTACATTCTGCAGTTCTTGTTTTGCCTGCTCTCTACCCCACTCGGTAATTATGTCCCCGATTGCAGCAATTAGCCGGTCATTTTCTTCGGAAGTCCGGATTGCAAGCCTGATGTAATCCTTTTCAAGGCCGTGAAGGGAAGAACAGTCCCTTATAAGGACTCCACGTGCTGCCAGGCGTGCAGTTAATTCCGTTGAATCAAGCATGAATTTGCTGATATCAACCAGAATAAAGTTTACATTCACATCTCCGGCTTTAAAACCCCTTATCCTGTCGAGTTTAGCTTTAAAAATATCTCCTTCTTCCCTGATCATAGCCCTGGCTTTTTTCAGGTACGGGTTTTCAATCCCGCCTTTGACATTAAGAAGGGAGGTAGCTACAGCATTTGCCACGGTTCCGAGGTTCCAGGAAAGCCTGGCAGTATCCAGGATTTCAGCTACTTCAGGGGAAGCTATCCCGAAACCCATCCTGATTCCCGGGATTGCAAAGTCCTTTGTAAGGGAACGCATGACAAAAACGTAATTATTGTTTACTGCAAGGTCTGCAACGCTCTGTGAAGGATCTGAAAGCTCGATAAAAGCTTCGTCCACGAAAAGAAGGGTTTTGTGCTGCGTGCAGCGTTCCGCAAGAGCTTTGAGCTCTTCTCGGGTACGGAGTTCCCCGGTCGGGTTATTGGGGTTGCAGATGAACAGGATTTTTGCTTTTTCCAGAAGCTCGTCAGGAAATGTTTCGACTTCGCCCTGGCTGGGGTACTGCAGTTCTGCTCCCATAATCCGGCACTGCATTTCGTATTCTCCGAAAGTGGGCCAGGGTAGAAGGACAGTATCTCCTTTTTCAACCACGCATTCCACTACAAGTCTAATAATTTCCGTTGAACCGTTACCCGGAATGATATTTTTTGGGCTTACCCCAAGCCCTACGAACTTTGCAGCAGCCTCTCGAAACTCAGGATACCTATTGTCAGGATATTCGGTAAGTTTCTTAAAACCAGTATTAAGAATCTCATCAAAGTTCAATCCGCTTTCCGGATGCTCAAAAGGGTTTCCCAGAGGATTAAAGTTTGCACTGAAGTCAAGAATTTCACTTTCAGGAATCCCGTAAGTTTCAGATGTTTCCTGAACTAACCCTCCATGCCTGCAGGGCTTCAGGTCCAGTAGATGTTTCCTTAAAGGTACACTTCTTTGCTCGGACACGGTAATCGCAAATATTTAGTGTGAATCATGTATATTAATCTGCTTATTATATTATTCAACGTAAACTTGCCTTTATTTGCTTTATAATTGTTTGATTGCGAAAACTTCTGCTTCTGGAATCCAGTCTACTTTATTTTACAAGATAAATATATTAGTTTTGTATTTAAGCTGTCATTTTTTGGTGGCTTCAGTTAGCATCGAAAAAGTAAAATAGCTTGCTTTTAACTAGTACAGTCCAGAAGCGCTAAAAAGCTGCAAATTTATACCTTAAAGTAAAAACTCTAAATTAAGCCTTAAAATGTTTTAAATTTGATT